>Ga0207908_1000068_pt1 | contig 48085 bp, 49 predicted proteins | sample MalvirmetagMSP81_FD_184224 | JGI IMG/M metagenome (GOLD analysis project Ga0207908, IMG submission 184224) | Marine viral communities from the Deep Pacific Ocean - MSP-81 (SPAdes) | ecosystem: Environmental > Aquatic > Marine > Oceanic | place: Pacific Ocean | collected 2011-04-18
AATCACGCTGCATCAGCTATCACTCCGTGTGGGGGCGATTGAAGTCGCCAAGTTTCTGGAGCAAAACGGAGCGAATGAAAAGTAACCCACAAGCGGTGATAGCTTGCTTCAAATCGATAGTTTTTCAACATTAACCATGGAGATTTAAAAATGAATATTCTTAAGATCCTTGTCGCTGGTGTCGTGTCAGTGCCTTTGACCGGATGTTTGACCACGACATTTGTGCCAAAGCCCAGTGACATAAAGATCAACACTGCCTTCACGCTCGGTGTTGACGAAAGCGAGGTTGATCTTCGTGAGATCGCGACGGATGGTGTCCGTACTCGCTATAAGGCAGTTGTGAATGGAAAGACACACAACTGCTACGTCACAGGCGGAGATCAGATGCTGATGGGGAAAGTAAAAATGACAAATGGGCAACTATCTGATGCCGTGTGTAATGCGCCTGGCGGGCAGGCGAGTCGGAATCCAATGACGGGCCGGTGAGGAATGTTGACTTTTAGTGCAGCCTTATTTCTGCAGATCTTTTTGTTTTTTAATTTTTATTAAATAATGACAAATTCGTCAATTTTATTTATTTTTAACCTAGAAGGACTTTAATATGAAACGTGTAAAATATATTATTATCTCCGCTTTGGTGCCTTGCGCGCTGGGTATTGGCTCGAGTGCTTCGGCCGAACAGATTCCCGGCACGCAACTGGAAGTGCACATGGAGCGCGCCAACATTGGTGGCGTGGGCCGTTCCGTGGTGGTGCGTCGCGTGCCGGTTCGCAATCAGGTGACCGGTGACACCAAGTTCTACGACATCAGCTTTCAGGCGACCAGTGATTCGGCGGGCAACCTGCAGTTCGAGGCCATCAACCAGATCGATGTGACCCCGCAATTCCCCATAGTCAGCGCGCTGGTGGCAGGTCGATTTGCCGATCAGCAGGGCAACGTTTACGAGCTGGCAGGACCGTCGATTGACGCGCAGGGGTTCGAGAACTACTCCCTGGATCTGGTGATGGCGGCGCCCGACGGTGGAGTGACAGAGTTATCTGTCAGCCTGAGTGGTCGTTCTTTTGATGCGCGATTCCCTGATATTGGAACCGATGGCGAGGGCGTTCGGAACGCCGAGCTTCTGGGTGATTTGACCGGCACGCTCTCGACTCAGCCAACGTTCTCCTCGACGAACCGTTGGTTTAGTGGCAGCACTAATAATTTCGGTCGCATCGTATCGGCCAATGCCAGTTCGGCTGATCGTCTGGTCTTCAGCATTTGGTCCGGAAATCGTATTGAGGGCACCATCACGCTGAACCGACAGGTGACGCCGTGAAAGCCCCCATCCGATCCGCATGGGCGGTCGGGTTGTTGGCCGTGGTGACGCTGAGTGCCTGTTCGTCGGAGAACACGGGGCCGACCCTGGTTGATGCGAGTCCGTCTCCCAGCCCCAGCGGCCTGCCGGTCAGCCCGACCTCGAGCCCGCCCCCGACGACCAGCCCGAGCCCGTCGCCGACGGGAGGTCCTCCACCAACCATGGACCCGTCACCAACGGCCAGCCCCAGTCCTTCGCCGAGTGTGAGCCCGTCACCGGCCCCGACAGGCCCTGTCGTCATTCAGGGGCGTCTTCATCAGATTGATGTCGGACCCTTTGACGAGCTTCAGGTCAGCGGTGGCATTGAGGTCGTGGACACGCCGTTGTTTGTGGCGAGCTTTGAAGATGATGCGTTCATCGACAACCTGAGCGATCAGGTCTTCGAGGGTGAGGGGTTCGTGTATGCCGTGGCCGGGCGCGACGGCCCCGAGCTTCTGGCCAATGAGAATCGACTGACGCGGGTGGAGCTTGGCATTGATCGAGTCTTGGGAACTGCCGATCCGGGCGTGGCGGCCCTGTTGGCCGGCCAAGGGATTGATTCGCTGCCTGGCGCCGCACGGTTCTTTGCCGGAACGCGATCAGATACGCGTTTCATGCTGGGGCAGACAGTGATCAACTCGGCATCTGTTCTGCTTCTGAACGATGCAGCCCTGTCAGCGATCACCGCGATACGACCGAAGTAATGAAAAATCGGGGGCGCATTGGCTGTTGCGCGTCCCCCGGTTACACCCGTGGTCTATTCGTTCGCCCTGCAATGAATGTTGTTGTGACCTTCCGAAAGGTAAATTGACACGACTGTGAAAAGTGTCAAAGATCAAATATCGAATTCCCTTCTACAAGAGCCTGAATAATGATCAAAAATTATGTTTCAACCGTCCTACTCGCATTGATGTTGGTGGGTTGCGATAGTGAGAGTGGTGGACCATTCATACCACCAGCGGAGGATGACCAGGTGCCGACGGGTGATGCAGTTGCGTTGGCCGCGCTGCAGGGGAGTTGGGATTCTGTCTGCATCCCGTTTGGTGAGAGCGCTTCGGGCATCCGGCGGCTGACCTTCCAGGACGACACGATGCTGGAGGCCGTTGACGAGTTCGCCAATGGGGTTTGTTCGGGCTCACCGAGCGACACCTTCAACTCGGAGTCCTCGTTCACGCTTGGCGCCTCCCGTATCAGCGGGGACGGATTGGCAGTGAATGATTTTGACGCCGTTTTCACGGTGTCAGGTGACGGGCTTGTCGGGACCGAATATTTTGACATTCTGCGAGTTGATGACAACCAGCTTTTTTTCGGTACTGTTGATGGCAACTTCGCGACGGATGCGAATGATCGCCCTCAAATGCTTAACTTCGATGAGGTCTACACGAAGCAGTAGAGAACCTTGGGGTCAGTGGTTCCCCAAAAGGCGCCTATCGAATGGCGCCTTTTGGGGCTCCGGCCTTGCCTAATGAGGTCACCGCTCCACGGACCGGTGCAATCCCACCCGATTGAGTCTGATATCAACCCGTTCAGCAACGTGCGCGCGGGTTGTCGTTCGTCTGACCATCGTGGGGAACGCGTTACCCGTTTTTTAGGTGATTCCACGTGGGGCTGGCCAGGTCGCCGGACTGAAACCGAGCAGGGGCCGCAAGTGTCACCGCCCGATTCAATTGGCGCAGCGAAGCAGCACGTACGCCGCCCCGGTCCCGCCGTCCGTGGGGCGAGCCGAACAGAACGCCACGACGTCCTTGCGGCGACGTAACCAACTGTCCACATGCGCCTTGAGAACTGGGCCGGAGTTGGGTGAGCCATTGCCTTTGCCGTGAACAATGCGCACACACCGCCATGTGCGGGCGTGGCATTCGGCCAGAAAGTCGGTGATGGCCAGCCGCGCCTGGTTCCGGTTGTAGCCGTGTAGGTCTAACTGACCATCGATCCGGTAGTGACCGCGGCGCAGGCGGCGCAGCACGCCTTCTTGCACGCCCTCGGCGCGATAGCTGAGGGTTTCACCGTATTCGAGATCGTCGATGTTGACCGGGTCGGCCAGTAGCTCGGCCATCACCGCCCGGGCGTCGGCTTCGGCACTGCGGGCGATGGGCGGTGGGGCGGGACGTTGGACGCTGAGTCGCGTGCCGCTACGGTGTCGGCGCACATCGCCCATGGCGGTCAAGAAAGCCTGGCGGTCGTCGTCAGAAGCGGACATTACGGGTTCCATCGGGAAGAGCGCGACACATTCGGTGCCGCGATGACCATCGCTTGCCGGTAAACTACGGCTCGCACTCCACGCTGTCCACCATGCGAATTCTTTTATCCAATGACGACGGCTGCCAAGCCCCCGGCCTGCGCAGTCTGCGGGCTGCTTTGATTGATGCCGGCCATGCGCTGGACGTGGTGGCGCCCGATCGTAATCGCAGTGGCGCGTCCAATTCATTGACCTTGATGCGCCCGCTACGTGCCCAACAGCATTACGACGGCACCTGGTGCGTTGACGGCACGCCCAGTGACTGCGTGCATCTCGCCTTGGCGACGCTGCTGGAGCAGCCGCCCGAGATTGTGGTGTCCGGCATCAATGCCGGGGCGAATCTGGGGGATGACACGCTGTATTCCGGCACCGTGGCCGCGGCAATGGAAGGGCGACACTTGGGTTGTGCGGCCATTGCCGTCTCATGCGTGTCACATGAGCCTCAGCACTACGCCACCTCCGCAGCAGTGACCGTGCGACTGCTCAAGCGCCTCGCCGAGGTGCCGTTGCCACCCGACATCATTCTCAATGTGAACGTGCCCGATGTGCCGCTCGACGAAATCCAGGGCTTCGAGATCACCCGGCTCGGCGCCCGCCGCCGTTCGGAGAATGTGACGCCTGCCAAGGACCCTCGCGGCAGGCCGATCTTTTGGCTCGGCGCGGCGGGCGCCGAGGTCGACTGTGCCAAGGGCACAGACTTCCACGCGGTGGTGCACCGTTATGTCTCGATCACGCCGCTGACGGTGGATTTGACACACCACGGCCAGCGCCAGCGGCTCAGTGAATGGATCGTTGGCGCGTCATGAATCGAGCGCATCCCAGTGCGGCGGGGAACAAGCCGGGCGCCAGCCGGTCCCCGGCGCAGCGGCTGTCGGATGAGCTGGCCCGCCAGGGCATCACCGATTCCGAGGTGTTGCGAGTGATGGGGCAGTTGGAGCGGCATCGGTTTGTGGACGGCGCCTTTCATGCCCGCGCGTACGAGCCGCAGTCGGCGCTGCCGATTGGTTTTGCGCAGACCATCTCCCAGCCTGCAGTGGTGGCGTTGATGACCCAGGCTCTCATTCAAGGCAAACGCCGCGCCCGGGTATTGGAAGTGGGGACCGGATCGGGCTACCAAACGGCCGTGCTGGCCCAACTCTGTGACACGGTGTTTACCGTGGAGCGAGTGCGGGCCTTGAGTGAGCAGGCGCGCACCCGGTTGTCGGGCATGGGCATCCGCAACGTGCACTTTGGCTATGCGGACGGCTCGCAGGGCTGGCTGCCCTATGCGCCCTATGACGGCATTTTGGTGACGGCGGCGGGTGCTGATGTGCCGGAGGCGCTGCTCAACCAATTGGCGCCCCACGGTCGGTTGGTGATTCCCGTCGGCGCCCCAGGGCAGCAGGTGTTGCGAGTGGTCGACCGGCGCATCACGCGCTATTCGGTGCATGACATCGCGCAGGTGAGTTTTGTCCCGCTACTCGGCGGAAAGGCATGACCTTTTGAGACCCTTTCGTCGCTTGTATGACTGGACCCTTTCTCTCTCTCGTCATCCGCGCGCACCGTGGTGGCTGGCGGGACTGACGGCGGCAGAGTCGATTTTCTTCCCCATTCCCACTGACGTGCTGTTGGCGCCCATGGTCATGGCGCGGCCAGAACGCTGGTGGAAGCTGGCGTTGCTGACCACCGTGTCGTCGGTCGTCGGTGGGGTGGTGGGCTATGCCTTGGGCTACTGGATGCTGGATGCGGTACTGCCCATCATTGAACGGGCCGGAAAGCTTGAGGCCTATGAAGTCGCCTCCAGTTGGTTTGAGCGCTACGGTTTCTGGGCCATGTTCCTGGCAGGGCTCACGCCGATTCCGTTCAAGGTGTTCACGGTGTCGGCGGGTGCGGCACAGATGGCGTTAATGCCCTTTGTGTTTGGATGCTTCGTTGGCCGGGCGCTGCGGTACTTTATGGTTGCGGGCTTGGTACGCCTTGCGGGCCCGGCATTTGAGCAGCATCTATTGAAGTACATTGACGTGATCGGCTGGATACTGTTGGGCCTGATCGCATTAGGAGTGATATGGGTCATGTAATAACGCTGCGCGCCGCCCTGATGTCTGGCGGTGCGTTGATCTTGGCCGGCTGCGCCAGCGCACTGACCTGGGAGCCGACGCCGCAGCCAGAGCGTACGCGTGTAGAGGCCAGCGAAGCGTTGGCCGCGCCAAGGACACTGAAATCTGACGAGTACTTGGTCGTCCGCGGCGACACCATGTATTCCATCGCGTTTCGCAACCAGGTCGATATACGTGAACTGGCCGAATGGAACGGGATCGGTAATAACTTCTTGATTCATCCTGGACAGGTGCTGCGTCTGACGCCGCCTCAGATCATCGAGCCGGTTGCGCCTGAGAATGGCGACACCGCCATCGCGGCGCTGCCCGCGCCCCCGCCCGTGGGACAACCGCAGGCCCTGCCCTCAGGCCCGGTTGGGTCTGCGGTTGCGTTGCCCAGCGTGACGCTACCCCCGCCTGCGGTATCAATGCCTCCGTCGGCACCTGCGCCTGCAACAGAAGTGGCCGTGTCGGTGCCGTCTGTGCCCGCCGCTGCCAAGCCCCCCGTACTCAGCCCCCTGGGCTGGACGTGGCCCACAGCAGGCGCCATCGAGCGCGGCTACAACCCGGCGCAAGGTAGCAAGGGGCTGTTTTTCACCGGTACCGTGGGGCAGCCCATATTGGCTGCAGCGCCGGGGCGCGTGGTGTACAGCGGCAATGCCCTGCGCGGCTATGGTGAACTGGTCATCATCAAGCACGATGAAATCCATCTGTCGGCGTATGGTCACAACCGCAATCGTCTGGTCAAAGAAGGCGATCAGGTGAAGGTCGGACAGCCGATCGCCGAGATGGGCGAGGGACCAGAGCGCAAGCCGCTGCTGCATTTCGAGATTCGTGAGCGAGGGCAGCCGGTGAATCCCAATAAATTTTTGCCCGTGACGCGTTGACGCTTCAGCAGGGTGGCCGGGGGGCGTGGATGATGAAGTCTTGCGTTTTAACTGGTCTGTTGTATCTCGCGACATGGAATGTCGCTAACGCCCAGGCTCTTCCGGGCGATCCAGTGTTGCCAGTGTTGGTCGAAGCCTTCCCGATGGTGGCCACGCTGATCTCATCGACGGGCCCCTCCGTAGAATCGCCGCGAGATCCGTTTGGCAACGGCACGCTGACGATCTTTTGTCGAAATGCAGCCCAGGATGAACAGCGCGTAGGGCGTTCGGTCACGTTTAATAACACCCGACTCGTGACGGCTGAAGATCGTACCTTCAGCGATTTGGACACCGGCGGTGATGGGTGGGAAGGCTTGAGCCGCTTGTTGCGTGCCAACTCATCGGATGGCGAAGTGCTGGTGGTTGATCTGCTGCAACGCTTGACCTTTGGAGCAGCTCAAGACTTCACCTCCCGAATGGATGACAGGGTGATTGGAAACTACCTGCGCAGTGGGCTACCGAGTTTTCGTGGTGAGCTGATACGGACCCGCACGACCACCCACGAGCCCACGGGCGAAGCGGCCGTCTGTGTTGAGACATTCCGCCTGAGCGGTGGCCGAGGCCAGTATCCCAATGCCAGCGTTCCGGTTGACCGTTTGCCCATACAACGCCTGAGCACACGCATGCGTGCATCCCTGGGCTTCGATTTTTCGGCCAGTGAGCGTGCACAGCAGGTGACCAGTCGCGAGCTGCTGTTGCCTGCCCAGGTGGAGTCGACAACACAAGCCGACGGGCTTGCGCTCAACATTCCATCGGTGAGCCCTGCCGAAAGTACGCTCGTGGCCATCATGCAGGCTGATTGGGCGGTCCCGGACGAACCCCTGTTCAGCATGCCTTATCGTTTTTCGGGCAATGCCAATGCCGTGAACGTCAGTGCCACCTTTAACGACGAACCGTTGACCATCGCAAGTGGTGCGCCGCTGACACCGGATAACCTGAATCTGCTGAGTGTGGACACCTCAGGAATCGTCGGCCAAGCGGGTGTGATGCGTCTTACGCTCACATCACGCTCTGCTCAACCTGTGGAACTGCTGATCATCGACGACCTTCGTTTTCAGCCGGATGAGCCCGAAAATATTGTGATCCCGCCCACTGCGTCTGCTGGGGGTGGGGGCTGGGCGTGGATCAGCCTGGCCTGGCTATTGTCATTCGCCGCAATGCGCGGCTTTGCTCGCAGGCCGTTTAAAGGCCAGTCATAATGTGCGGCTAATCGCCCGGCGACGGGCGAATCCCTCACCTCTTGCCTAAGCTCACGTGAACACCAATTTCCCCCGCATTGAGCGCCTTCCACCTTACGTCTTCAACATCGTCGGTGACTTGAAGAAGGCGGCCCGAGCGCGCGGGGAAGACATCATCGACTTTGGCATGGGCAACCCCGATCAGCCCACGCCCAAGCACATTGTCGACAAGCTGGTCGAGGCCAGTGTGCGGGGCACCGAGAGCGATTACGTCAAGCCAGAGCTGCACGACGAAGATGGGGTGCACACGCACCGCTATTCGGTGTCGAAGGGCATTCCGCGTCTGCGCCGGGCCATGAGCCGCTGGTACAAGCGGCGCTACGACATCGACCTGGACCCTGAAACCGAGGTGATCGCCACCATCGGGTCCAAAGAGGGGCTGGCCCATCTGGCGTTTGCGACTCTGGCCCAGGGCGATGTGGTGCTGGTGCCAAACCCGGCGTACCCGATTCACCCCTACGGCGTGGTGCTGGCGGGTGCCGACGTGCGTCATGTGAAGATGACGCCCGATGTCGATTTCTTCGAGGAACTCGAGCGCGCGGTCATCGAAAGCTGGCCCAAGCCGAAGATGCTCATCCTCAACTTCCCGGGCAACCCGACCACGCAGTGCGTCGACCTGGATTTTTTCGTCAAGGCGGTGGCGATCTGCCGTGAGCACCAGATGTGGCTGATTCACGACCTGGCCTATTCCGACATCGTGTTCGACGGCTACAAGGCGCCGAGCGTGCTTGAAGTGCCCGGCGCCAAGGATCTGGCGGTGGAGTTCTTCACGCTGTCGAAGAGCTACAACATGCCGGGTTGGCGGGTGGGCTTCATGGTGGGTAATCCCATCCTGGTCGGGGCGCTGGCGCGCATCAAGAGCTACCTCGACTACGGCATGTTCACGCCCATTCAGGTGGCGGCCATCGCCGCGCTGGAAGGGCCGCAGGACTGCGTGGCCGAAATCTGCGAGATGTACCGCGTGCGCCGCGACGTGCTCTGCGAGGGTTTGAACAAGATCGGCTGGAAGGTTGAAAAGCCCAAGGCCACCATGTTCGTCTGGGCTGAGATTCCTGAGCCCTTCAAGGCGATGGGATCCATCGAGTTCTCGAAAAAGCTGCTGGCGGAGGCCCATGTGGCTGTGTCCCCCGGCATTGGCTTTGGCGAATACGGCGACACCCATGTGCGCTTTGCGCTGATCGAAAACGAACACCGTACGCGCCAGGCCCTGCGCGGCATCCGCCGCATGCTGCAGGGCGGCGGTGTTGCCACGGGCGCGTGACGTCCCTTTTTCTCACAGGTTTTTTGTCATGACGGCACCCCTCAAACTGGCCCTCATTGGCCTTGGCACCGTGGGCCAGGGCGTTGTGGAGTTGATGCAGCGCAATGGTGAGGTGATCGCCGCGCGGTTGGGCCGTCGTCTGGTGATTGCCGGCATCGCGGTGCGTGATCTCAACCGCGCGCGCGCCGTCAACGTCGACGGCATTCCCGTGACCGACGATGCCGAAGCCCTGGCGCGCGAGGGCGATTACGACGTGCTGGTGGAACTGATCGGCGGCGAGACGACGGCGCGCACCGTGACCGAGATCGCCTTCTCACGCGGCAAGTCGGTGGTCAACGCCAACAAGGCGCTGATTGCGCGACATGGCAACGCGCTGCTGGCCCAGGCTGAATCGGCGGGCGTCGGCATCGGCTTCGAGGCGGCGGTGGCCGGCGGCATTCCGGTGCTCAAGGCGCTGCGCGAGGGCTTGGCAGGCAATCAGGTCAGTGAACTGGCCGGCATCATCAACGGCACGAGCAACTACATTCTCACGCAGATGGGCAGCAAGGGGCAGGCGTTTGCCGATGCGCTGGCCGATGCCCAGCGTTTGGGCTATGCCGAGGCCGACCCCACCTTCGACATCGAAGGGATCGACGCCGCCCACAAGCTCACCATTCTGGCGAGTCTGGCCTTTGGTATTCCGCTGGACTTTGATGCGCTGTCGATCGAGGGCATCAGCGCCATCACGCCGCAGGACATTCGCATTGCGGGTGAACTGGGCTACGCCATCAAGCATCTGGGCATCGCCAAGCGCGAGCACGATGGCGGTGTCAGCCTACGGGTGCACCCGACGCTGATCCCCGCCGAACACCTGCTGGCCAAGGTGGACGGCGTGCTCAATGCCGTGCTCATGCGCGGCGACGGCGCCGGCCCGGTGTGCATGACCGGTGCAGGTGCCGGGCGTCTGGCCACTGCATCGGCGGTGCTGGCCGACATCATCGACCTGGGCCGCGTGGGCGCACGGATCGCCCCGCCCCTGGGGCAACCCGTCGCCGGCCTCAAGCCGGCCACCGTGCATCCCGCGCACGACGCCGCCAGCGCGTTCTATCTGCGTCTGCGGGTGGCCGACACGCCGGGCGTGCTCAAGGGCATCACCTCGGTGTTTGCCGAGTTGGACATCAGCATCGAGGCCATCCAGCAGCGCGAGCCGCGGGAAGGCGATGACGCCACCGTGGCGCTGATCACCTCCGAAGCCACCGGCCAGCAGATTCAGGATGCGGTGTCGCGCATCGAAGCACTGCCGTTCGTGCGGGAGCAGTTGGCGCGGATACGTGTCGCGCATTTTGAGTAAGGCGCCCCCTGCAGTACGAGGGCGGTCGTTGACGCGCTGGTTGATGGCATTCAAAATGGCATATCCCATGCCATGAGAAATGCCATGATCGACGCCACAGCATCTGTCATCTCGATGGACGCCAGCGGCCGTTTTGTGCTGCCCAAAGCCGTTCGTGATCAGCTCCGTCTGAAGCCGGGCAGCCGGTTTTCCGTGGAAGTCGTCGCGGGCCGTATCGAGTTGACGCCGCAGGATGACGAGGAATTGCAGGTGGTCCGGGTCAACGGTCGGCTTGTGCTCCGTGCCCCGCCCAGCAAGGTCGGCGTTGCTGCGGCCATCGTTGCCGATCGTGAGGAGCAGGCGCAGCGCGGCTGGCCTAGATGAAGGTTGCGGTCGACTCGTCAATATTGGTCGCTGCGCTGTTACCCCACGAGGACGGCCATCAGGCCTGCGTGGCGCTACTGGAACAGTCATCTCATGTGACGGCGTGGCCGCATGTCATGAGTGAAACGTTTTCGTCGCTGACCGGGGGGCGACACGGCTGGCGCGCGAAACCCAATCAGGCCAGCCAGTTAATTGATGATTTGTTGCCGCAGCTATCCTTTACTGAGCTGACCGCCACCGACATGAGCGCGGCCCTGCGCGAGGCTCACTTGGTGGGCGTGCGCGGCGGCGCGATATATGACTATCTGCATCTCGTGGCGGCCAAAAAGGCCGGTGCGGAAGCGTTTTACACCTTGAATATCCGACACTTTGCAGCCGTGGCGCGCCACGGCGACCCGAACATTCTGTTGCCTGAATCCTAAAGCGTAAATTTATGATCTACACCGGCCTGATTGATCACTACCGCGACCGCCTGCCCTTCGGCCCCGAGGTGCGCGCCATCTCGCTCGGCGAGGGCCGAACGCCGCTGATCCAACTGCGCAACCTGCCTTCCGAGATTGGCTTCGAGGGCGAGATCTACGTCAAGTTCGAGGGCCTCAACCCGACTGGCTCGTTCAAGGACCGCGGCATGACGGTCGCGGTCACGCAGGCCGTGCACGAAGGCGCCAAGGCCATCATTTGCGCCTCCACCGGCAACACCTCGGCGGCGGCAGCGGCCTATGCGGCCCGTGCGGGCATCACCGCCTTCGTGTTGATCCCCGAGGGCAAGATCGCGCTGGGCAAGCTGGCGCAGGCCGTGGTGCACGGCGGCGTGGTGGTGCAGATCAAGGGCAATTTTGACGACGGCATGCGGCTGGTCAAGGAAGTGGCCGAGACCGCGCCGGTGTCCATCGTCAACTCCATCAACCCTTACCGGCTGCAGGGGCAGAAGACCGCAGCCTTCGAAATCGTCGAAAGCCTGGGTCGTGCGCCGGATTATCACGCGCTGCCGGTGGGCAATGCCGGCAACATCACCGCGCACTGGATCGGCTATTCCGAAATGACCGGACAGGGCACGCCGGCCTGCGCCATGTGTGACGGCCAGTGCAAGGTGCCGCATGCGGCGGTCACGGATGCGCGTCCGGTGATGCTGGGGTATCAGGCCTCCGGCAGTGCGCCGTTCCTCCACGGCGGCCCGGTCGAGAACCCGGAAACCGTGGCCACCGCCATCCGCATCGGCAACCCGCAGAGCTGGGATCGGGCGTGGGTGGTGCAGCGTGAGTCGGGGGGCTGGTTCGACCACTGCAGCGATGACGACATCCTTGCCACGCAGCGCCTGTTGGCGATGAAGGAAGGCGTGTTTTGCGAGCCGGCATCGGCGGCCTCGCTGTGCGGCGTGATCGCCGACATTCGCGCCGGCAAGATCGCCCAGGGCAGCACCGTGGTCTGCACCCTCACGGGCAATGGCCTGAAGGATCCCGACATCATCATGAAGGACGGCCTGAAGGGCTTGATCCAGGTGCCGGCCGAGCGCGGAGCCGTGGAGCGCGCGCTGCTGGCGCACATGAACGGGTGATTCGCCGCCGGCCAGTCCCGGCGCCTGAGGCGCTGGCCGGCCTGCCGGAGACGCTGCATCCGCTGGTACGCCGCCTTTACGCCGCCCGCGACGCAAGGTCGGCGGCGGACGCGGAGTTGCCGCTGTCGGCCCTGTTGCTGCCCGACGGCCTGAAGGGTCTGACGGCCGCCGCCGACCTGCTGGTGGCGGCCTTGAACCAGCAGCGCCGCATCGTGCTGGCCGGCGATTACGACTGCGACGGCGCCACCGGCGTGGCGGTGGGCGTGCGCGGCTTGCGCCTGCTGGGGGGGCGCCATGTGGACTATGTGGTGCCCGATCGTTTCCGCATGGGCTACGGTCTGTCGCCGCTGCTGGTCGACGCCGCTGCCGAGCGCGGCGCCCAACTGATTCTCACCGTTGACAGCGGCATCTCCAGCGTCGCGGGTGTGGCCCACGCGGCGAGCCTGGGCATTCCCGTGGTCATCACCGATCACCACTTGCCCGGCCCGGTGCTGCCGGCGGCGGCGGCCATCGTCAATCCCAATCAACCGGGCTGCAACTATCCGTCCAAGCATCTGGCCGGTGTCGGGGTGATGTTCTATCTGCTGGCCGCCGTGCGCGCCCGGCTGCGCGATGCAGGGCTGGACCAGCCCAGCCTGGCGCCGCTGCTCGATCTGGTGGCGCTGGGTACGGTTGCCGACGTGGTGCGCCTCGACACCAACAACCGGGTGCTGGTGCGCGCCGGTCTGCGGCGCGTGCGTGCCGGGCAGGCCGTGGCGGGCATTCGCGCCCTGCTCAGCGTGGCGGGTCGCGAGCCGGCTCATGTGTCGTCGCAGGATCTGGGTTTCGTGATCGGGCCGCGCATCAATGCGGCCGGACGCCTGGATGACATTCGCACCGGCATCGAATGCCTGCTGGCCGATGACCTCGCCACGGCCACCGAACGCGCACGGCAACTCGACGGCATCAACCGCGACCGGCGCAGCCTGGAAGCCGGCATGCGCGACACGGCGCTGGCACGATGTGCCGACAGCACCGTAACCGGCATCTGCCTGTTCGAGCCGGACTGGCACGAAGGCATCGTCGGACTGGTGGCCTCGCGCATCAAGGAGGTGCATCACCGACCGGTGATCGCCGCCGCGCGGGCGCAGGCGCCGGGCATGCTCAAGGCCAGTGGCCGCACCATTGCCGGCCTGCACCTGCGCGATGTGCTGGCCGAGATTGACGCCACCCATCCGGGGTTGATCGAGCGCTTCGGCGGCCACGCCATGGCCGCGGGCCTGAGTCTCGCCGAGGCGGACTGGCCGGTGTTCTGTCAGGCGTTTGACCAGACGTGTGCACGACACCTCGACGCCGACGCGCTGCTGCAGGTGACGGACAGCGACGGCGAGCTGCCGCCGGAGTGGCTGGACATCGATGCCGCCGTGGCGCTCGAAGACGCGGGGCCGTGGGGGCAGGGGTTTCCCGAGCCGCAATTCGACGGCGTTTTCACCGTCGCCGAGGTTCGGCTGATGGGCAGCGACCAGCAGCACGTGCGCTACGGCCTTGAGCACCCGGGCGGTGGGCGGTTCCAGGCGGTGCACTTCGGCGTGGGCGACCAGGCCCTGGCGGTGGGCGCGGTGGCGCGCTTCGTGTACCGCCTCGGCGTCAACCGTTGGCGCGACCGGGTGAGCCCGCAGTTGATGATCGTCTGCGCGGAGCCCGCCTGACGCAGGCGGCCCTGGGGGGCATCACTACCGCGCGGTGTTGAACAGGATGGGCGTGGCCCGCGCCACGGCCATGCCTTCCAGATAGTCGGCGCCCAGCAACTGCCACGCCTTGAGCATCTCGGGGTCGTGGAGATTGCGCACCAGCAGACGTTGCTTGCGCACGCGCGCCAGTTGCAGCGCCTGCTCGGCCATCAGCCGTTCGGCCGCGTCGGTTTGCAGGCCGGCGAGGCTGCCGGCGTCGAGCACCACTTCGTCGAGGCGCAGGTGTCGCCAGCCCCTGCGGTCTGCCGCCGCCAGCGACAGGGGGTGCGGGCCGGCAAGGTGGCAGCCAATGGCGCGCATGGCATCACAGAACGGCAGCACCGCCGACTGGCTGAGGCGCATGTCGAGCTCGGGCAATTCAAAGCAGAGTTGCCGCGCCGGCACGCCGTGGGTTTCGAACGCGTGGATCAGAAAGGTCAGCCAGTCGGGGTCGATGACCGTGGACGGTGACAGGCGCAGGCGCACCCGGCCAATGGCCGCCAGCCGCGACGGGTCCTGGCCGAGCCGGACCAGGCTTTGGCTGACGATCCAGCGGTCGATCTGCGGGCTGAGTTGCAGGCGTTCGGCCACCGGCATGAACACTGACGGCTCGGCCCAGAAGCCTTCTTCGTCCTCCAGCGCCACCTGCATGTCGAAAACCTCGCCTTCGCCCTGCAGGACCTTGCTGCTGGCGATGAGCTGGGTGGTGAGGTGGAAGCGGTTTTCCTGCAGCCCGGCGGTGATGCGCCGCGTCCACAGGGTGTTGTCGATCAGGCTCTGCGAGCGGGACAGCTCGGGCGTGAACGTGATCGTGGTGTTGCGGCCGCTCTGCTTGGCGGCCTGGCAGGCCGCGTCCACCTGGGTCAGCAGCAGGTTGAACGGCCGCTCGGCGTCAGGCTGGATGTCGGCAACGCCGGCGCTGGCGGTCAGGCTGAGGTTTTTCGACGACCAGCGGAATTCGGCTTTGGCCAGTTGCGCGCAGAGGGCGCTGATCAACACCTGGGCGCGGGTGGCGTCGAAGCCTTCCAGCACCACCAGAAACTCGTCGCCGTTCAGGTGATACACCGCGCCGAAATTGCCCACCGCGCCTTCCAGGTGACGCGCCACGCGGTGCAGCAGTTCGTCTCCCGCCGTCCGGCCGTGCAGGACGTTGAGGGCCTCAAAGCGATCCAGGTTGATCAGCGCCGCGGCGTGTGGGGTGGCCGCCTGTTCGAGCAGCAGCCGTTCGACATGGCGCTCGGCGCTGAGGCGGCCGGTCAGGCCGCTGACCGGGCTGCGGTCGCCCTGTGCCTGTGCCTGTGCGTCAGCCGTTCGATCCAGGGTGCGCAGCACCAGAACGACGTGACTGGCCCGGCGTTGCAGCGCCGGCTTGACCGGATGCAGGTGCACCGTTACCGGCAGGTCGCCGCTGTTGCTGAGCCAGGTGCCGGCCTCCGGCAGTTCCACCGCCTGGCCGCGCTCCAGTGCCTGCTGCAGCCAGTGGCTCAGGGGTTGGTCGAAGCCCTGCAAGCTGATGACCTCGTCGGCCATGCGGTCAACCCGTTCGGTCTGTCGCCGGTCCAGCCGCGCTTCCATGGCGGGGTTGACCTGGACCAGCCGTCCTTCGGCATCCAGCAGCCCCCAGGCATCGTCGAGCGCACCCAGGGTGGTGAGATGCAGGGCCCGCACCCGGTCGAGTGCGCGCTCGAGGTCGCGCCGCTGTGCCGACTCCAGGGACATCTGGGTTTTCATCGACAGCGCGCCGTCCATCAGTTCACGCAAATGACGGGTGCGCTCGTTGTAGAGACGCGCGATGACGCCCACTTCGTTGCGGCGCGATTCGTCGAGCACGATGTCGAGCGACGATTCGGCGTCAGTCTGCAGTGCCAGCGTTTCGGCGATGCGCTTGAGCGGGTTGATGATCAGGGCGCGTAGCGCGCCCGAGATCAGCAGCAGAGCAATGATCACGCCGCCACCGGTGAGCACCAGCGCCTGGTTGAACAGATAGCCGGCCCCGGAAAAGCCTTCCTGTGCGGCCCGCACCTTGATGATGGTCCAGCCGCTCTGGGGCAGCTCGAACACCACCGCGTTGGCGTGGCCACCGACCACCGGATCGTTCTGGATGTGACTGATGACGGGCTCTGCGGACGACTGGGTCGCCGCGCCCAGGCGTGACCAGATCTGCGCCGTGGCCTGTTCCGCGTCGCTGCGGCTGAAGTCGCGGGTCTGCGCCGCGAGGCGGGTGATGGCGCCCGCATCGTAGGCCGGTGATCGGGTGAGCGCCGAGCGCTGTGCCTGGCGACGGTCGAACAATTGCAGCGCCAGGGGCGAAAGTGCGGGGTAGCGCTGCCCCAGTTCGGCCATGTTGGCGGCCGGATGGTCACGCAGGGCCGTCATCAGCCGCTGCGAGGCGGCGATGATCCGGTGGTCGCTGTCGATCAACACGCTGTAGCCCGGGGTGTCTTGCGAGGCTTCTTCAAACAGCGACTCAAGGGTATTGACGCTGATGGCCACGGTGACGACGCCCATCATGCGCTCGGCACGCATCAGCGGCATGCTGCAACTGATCAGTTGCCGGTCGATCAGCGGCTCGCGGCGCACCGGCGACCAGTAACAGCGGTGGGGCTGCGTGAACTGGGTGGGGGTGAACCAGGCGGCTTCGGTGTAGGGCACCGCCCGCGGGTCGTTGTAATCGCCGCGCGCCACCAGCGTGCCGTCGGCGCTCCGCAGCCAAAGCTGGCTGCGCCGTGGCTGGCCCTGGGCCGGAATCGGCCAGATGCCAATGCCGGTGAACAGACCTTCGGGGTCTGCGGCGTTGACCATGTCGGGAATGGCCGGCGTGGGGTTGGCCGGGTCGCCGGCCACGGCGGCCAACTCGGCAATCATCGCCGCCAGGGTTTCGGCCTGGCTGACCAGGGCCGAGAGCCGGGTCTGGACCCGGCGCGCGCTTTCGGTCTCGTAGCGGAAGGATTCGGCCGACAGGGTGTCGCGAATCAGCACCAGGCCCAGCCAGTAGGTGAGGCTGCCCAGCACCACCATGAGCACCAGAAACAGCAACCAGAACTGGGTCTGGAGCCGCTGGTACCAGGGAAGACCGGAGCCTTCGGGAATGGGGATGGCGTTGGGTGGCGACATTCGCGTCAGGCACGTCGGTTGATGGGAGATGGCGCACGATCATGTCACAGGGCCCTCGCCGGTGAAGGCGCTGCAGTCCCACGGTAGGCCAAGGCCCGATCGACGGGCCTGAGGCCCGCCGAATCAGCCCAGCAGACGCATGGCGGTCTTCAGTCCGGCGACCAGTTGGTCGACATCGTCCTGGCCGTTGTAGACCGCCAGCGATGCCCGCGCCGTGGCCGGTACGCCAAAGCGCTGCCACAGCGGCATGGTGCAATGGTGGCCGGTGCGCACCGCCACGCCCGACTCGCTGAGCAGGGTGCCGAGGTCGTGCGGGTGCGCGCCGTCCATCACCATCGAGAACACGCCGACCTTGCCCGGTGCGGTGCCGATGACGCGCAGGCCCGGCAGCGCGGCAAGCTGTGCGGCGGTGTAGGCGGTGAGTTCGGTTTCGTGCGCAATCAAGGCGTCCAGGCCAATGCCCTCGATCCAGTCCAGCGCGGCGGCAAAGCCGATGGCGCCGGCTATGTCGGGCGTGCCGGCCTCGAACTTGTAGGGAATCTCGTTCCAGGTGCTGCCGTCGAAGGCCACGGTCTCGATCATGTCGCCGCCGCCGTGCCAGGGCGGCATGGCCTCGAGGTGCGCCCGCTTGGCGTACAGAAAGCCGAAGCCGGTGGGGCCGAAGGCCTTGTGCGCCGAGGTGGTGAAAAAGTCGGCATCCAGCGCGTGCAGATCGAGCTTGAGATGCGCCAGTGTCTGCGCGCCGTCGACCAATACCGGCACGCCGTGCTGGTGGGCGATGTCGATCATCTCGGCGACCGGGTTCACCGTGCCCAGGGCGTTGGACACCTGCACCACGGCCACCAGCCGGGTGCGCGGGTTGAGCATGGCGCGCCAGGCGTCGAGGTCGAGGCTGCCATCGTCGCGCACCGGTGCCGCGACCGTTCTGGCGCCCGCAAGCTGCCACGGCACGATGTTGGAGTGATGCTCCATGCCGGTGAGCAGCACTTCATCACCCGGCTGCAGGCGGGGCTGCAGATAGCTGCGGGCAACGAGGTTGATGGCTTCGGTGGTGCCACGGGTGAAGACAATCTCTTGCCGGTCGGCGCCCACGAAGCGGGCGATGCGGTCGCGTGCGCCCTCATAAGCGGTCGTGGCCCGCTCGGCCAGCAGGTGCACGGCGCGATGCACGTTGGCGTTCTCGTGCCGGTAGTAGCGGTCCATGCGGTCCAGCACTGCCACGGGTTTTTGCGTGGTGGCCGCATTGTCCAGATAGGCCAGCCGCCTGCCGTGCACGGTCTCGGCCAGAATCGGGAACTGCGCGCGAAGGGCCGCCAGATCAAGACTCATGGTTCGGCGTCCCGCAGGCGCTGCAACAAGGTGTCGGTCAGCGAGGTTCGCAAAGCCTCATCGGGGATTTCGCGCAGCACCTGTTCGGCGAACCCCTGGGTCAGCAGTGCGCGTGCCGTTGCGTCGTTGAGCCCACGGGCGCGCAGGTAAAACAGGGCGTCTTCGTCCAGTTGCCCGAAGCTGGCGCCGTGTGCGCACTTGACGTCGTCGTTGTAGATCTCGAGGTCCGGCTTGGCGTTGATCTCGGCCCTGGGCGACAGCAACAGGCTGGCCATGTGCTGTTCCGAGTCGGTCTTGATCGCGCCTTCGTAGACCTTGATGCGGCCATTGATGCTGCTGCGCGTGCCCGCCAGGCCGATGGCGCGCAACCGCAGGCGGCTGACGGCGTGCGGCGCCTGGTGATGCACCGTCACCGGCAGGTCGAAGCCACCGGCGGCGGGCAGGCTGAGCACGTGCAGATGCGCCGCGCTGTGCGGGCCCTGCAGATGAATGTCGAGTTCCAGCCGGGTGATGGCACGGCCCAGATGCACCACCACCAGCGCCAGCGTCGCGCCCTCGGCCACGGTGATGCTCAGCCGCGACAGGTCGTGGCCACTGCCCTGCGGGTCGCTGACCCAGACCAGATGCGACTGGCTATGGTGGTCGAGTTGCAGGTGCTGCCAGTGGCTGCGCAGCCCGTCCACCGTGCCCTCACGGCGCAAGACCTGGTGGTCGGTTGCATGGGCGGCCACCGCATGCCGGCCCTGGGTGTGCACCTGCACGTCGGCGTCGACGCGATCGGGCGTGTGTTCCCCGGCGGCGGGGGCGGTGGCCAGCGCGCTGTTGAGCAGGGCGAAGTGATCGCGGGCATCGACTTTTTGCGCGTCGTCCTGCGCGGGCAGGGTGGTCCAGTGCCACTCGCGCCTGGCCAGCGGCGCCAGATCGGTGTGGCGCCAGGCTTCGAGCTTGCGGTGCGGCCAGCCCAGATCGAGGAATTGCTGCAGCCGTGCGCCGCGCGCCGGGGGCAACTGTGCGGGAAGGGACGTCAGGCTCATGCCGCCGCGGTCTCCAGCCAGCCGTACCCCTTTTCTTCGAGCTCCAGTGCCAGGTCGGGGCCGCCGCTCTTGATGATGCGGCCGCCGGCCAGCACATGCACCTGGTCGGGCTTCACGTAGTCGAGCAGGCGTTGGTAGTGCGTCACCAACAACACGGCACGTTCGGCGTTGCGGATGAGGTTGATGCCGTCTGAAACCACCTTGAGGGCGTCGATGTCGAGGCCGGAGTCGGTCTCGTCAAGAATCATCAGGCGGGGTTCAAGGATGAGCATCTGCAGGATTTCGTTGCGCTTTTTCTCGCCGCCGGAAAAGCCTTCGTTGACGCCGCGCTGCAGCATCTTGATGTCCATGCCCATCTTGGCCACCCGGTCACGCACCCATGAGAGAAAGTCGGCAGGTTCGATCTCGCCCTGACCCGCGGCCTTGCGCCGGGCGTTGAGCGCGGCCTTGAGCAGGGTCAGGTTGGACACGCCCGGAATCTCGACCGGGTACTGGAAGCCGAGAAAAATCCCGGCCACGGCGCGTTCCTCGGGGGCCAGATCGAGCAGGTCGATGCCTTCGAACTGGATGCTGCCCTGGGTCACGACGTAATCGTCACGACCGGCCAGCACGTTCGACAGCGTCGATTTTCCCGAGCCGTTGGGGCCCATGATGGCGTGCACCTCGCCGGGCTTGATGGCCAGCGAAATGCCTTTGAGGATGGGTTTGTCGTCGATGGTGACGTGCAGGTTGTCGATGTTCAGCATGGTTTTATTTCGGGTCCGGATAGAGGTCGGCGCAGAGCTTTCCGCCCACGCCCCAGTTGTCTTTGTTTACCTCGTCGATGACGACGAAGACACCTTCGGGTTTGCAACCGCAGATGCGGGCAAGCTCCCGGGTGAAGGTTTCGGTCAGTTCGCGCTTCTGCGCCAGCGACCGGCCTTCGAGCATTTCGATGCGGATGATGGGCATCAGCCCACCGCCCCTTCGAGCGAGACCTGCAACAGCTTCTGGGCCTCGACGGCGAACTCCATGGGCAATTCCTTGAACACGTCCTTGCAGAAGCCGTTGACGATCATGCTCACCGCGTCTTCTTCCGACACGCCGCGGGCGCGGCAGTAGAACAGTTGGTCTTCGCTGATCTTCGAGGTGGATGCTTCGTGCTCCAGCACCGCCGTGGGGTTGCGCACCTCGGTGTAGGGAAAAGTGTGGGCACCGCAGGTGTCGCCAATCAACAGCGAATCGCACTGGGTGTGATTGCGCGCGCCCTGGGCGCCGGGCAGCACCCGCACCAGGCCGCGATAGGTTTGCTGGCCGTGACCGGCCGAGATGCCCTTGCTGACGATGGTGCTCTTGGTGCGCTGGCCGATGTGAATCATCTTGGTGCCGGTGTCGGCCTGCTGGCGGTGATGGGTGAGGGCGACCGAATAGAACTCGCCCACCGAGTCGTCGCCCCGCAGCACGCAGCTCGGGTACTTCCAGGTGATGGCCGATCCGGTCTCGACCTGCGTCCATGAGATTTTGCTGCGGGCGCCGCGGCAGTCACCGCGCTTGGTGACGAAGTTGTAAATGCCGCCCTTGCCGTTCTCGTCCCCGGGATACCAGTTCTGCACGGTGGAGTATTTGATCTGTGCGTCGTCCAGCGCGACCAGCTCGACCACGGCGGCGTGCAGCTGGTTCTCGTCGCGCTGCGGCGCGGTGCAGCCCTCCAGATAGCTCACATGCGAGCCTTCTTCGGCAATGATCAGCGTGCGCTCGAACTGCCCGGAATTGCGCTCGTTGATGCGGAAATAGGTGGACAGCTCCATGGGGCAACGCACGCCCTTGGGAATGAACACGAAGCTGCCGTCGGTGAACACGGCCGAGTTCAGCGCCGCGAAGTAGTTGTCACCGGCCGGGACCACGGTGCCCAGATAGCGCTGCACCAGATCGGGGTGCTGACGCACCGCCTCCGAGATCGAGCAGAAGATGACGCCGGCTTCGGCGAGCTTTTTCTTGAACGTGGTGCCGACCGAGACCGAGTCGAACACCACGTCGACGGCCACGTTCTGCACGCCGGCCAGCGCCGCTTGTTCGTGCAGCGGAATGCCGAGCTTTTTGTAGGTTTCAAGCAGTTTCGGATCGACCTCGTCCAGCGACTTCGGGCCATCTTTCATCGACTTCGGCGAGGTGTAATACGAAATTGCCTGGTAATCGATGGGCTCGATCTTGAGCTGCGCCCAGTCCGGCGGGGTCATCGTCTTCCATCGGGCAAAGGCCTTGAGGCGCCAGTCCAGCAGCCATTGCGGCTCCTGCTTCTTGGCCGAGATGAAGCCGATGGTGTCTTCGGTGAGGCCAGGGGCCACCGTGTCAGATTCGATGTCGGTGATGAAACCCGCGCTGTAGACGCGCTTCTTGACGAGTTCCTGGATGTCGGCGGTTGCGGTCATGACCGGATCCTTTGGTTATGAAGTGACCTGTCGCGACGCGGCAGGTGCGGTGAGCGTGGGGTGAAAGCGCAGCGGTATCTCGTTTTCGGCGCGCAGAATGTCGGCGAGCGTGACCGATGCAAGCGCCTCGCGAACGGCGCTGTCGATCAGCCTGAATGCCTTGCGGGAGCGGCAGCCGTTGGCGATCTCGCAGCCGCTGCCGTGCACGGCGCAGTCGGTGAGGGCGATCGGGCCCTCGAGCGCCTGCACCACGTCGGAGACGGTGATGGCCTCAGGCGCATGCGCCAACTGATAGCCGCCGTGCGGGCCGCGACTGGACGTGACCAGGCCGCCCCGGGTGAGGGCCTTGAGCACCTTGGCCACCGTGGGGGCGGGAATCTGCGTCTGCGCGCTGAGCGCCTGGCCATTGAGCAGCCGCGTGGGCGCTGTCGCCAAGGCGGTCAGTACCACCGTTGCATAATCCGCGAGCTTGTTGAGTTTGAGCACGACGCCAATCCAATCAGGACTGAATGAGTCCTCATTTTAACCCCGCAGGGGTGTCATCACCAAATGCCCGATTCCACCGCGACCCTGCCCTGGATCAAACCGCCCCAGGCGACCTTGGCCTGGACGGTCGCCGACGCGCAGACCGATCACTTCGCCCACACCAACAACGCCGAGTACGTGCGGGCCATGGAACGTTGCGCCTGGGTGCACACCGAGGCGCTGGGGCTGAGCTTTGAGGCGTTCCAGCGGATGGGCGCCGGCTGCGTGGTACACCGCCACGAGATTGACTATCTGGCCCCGACGTTGCTCGGCGAGGTGCTGCTGATCGGCACCTGGATCGACGCCAACGACGGCCGCCTGTCGATGCGGCGCGGCTTCCAGATCATTCGCCTGGCCGACCGCAAGACGGTGCTGCGGGCCATGACCCAGTTTGTCTGCGTGGATCTGGCCAGTGGCCGCCCGCGACGCATGCCGCCGGCGTTCGTTGCGGCCTATCAGCCGGTTGCGGACTGACGTCAGGTCAGCCAGATGAGGGTGGGGGGCTGCCCCAGCGCGGCGTACACCAGCGCGTTCTGGCCGAAGCGCCGCCCCAGGTCCATGATCCAGCCCAGATCCGGATCGACCACGAAAAAGCCCGGTTCGTCGGGCCACTCGCCGCGGGGGTCGATATTGGTGGCCTTGCCCCAGGTGCCGCTGCGGCTGGCGAGGGCAAAGCGCAGTTCGTCCAGGTAGAAATTGTTGAGCTCTTCCCGCGACTGCACCGAGCGCGGATTGCAGGGCGTGAGAATCACCCAGTGGCGCTGCAGGTCGAAGGTCTTGCACAGCTGCTGTTCGGTTGCGGCGTCGTAGTGGCCGATCGTCAGCGTGACCTCGTCGTCTTCGAGCATGACCCGGTAAAGCGCGCGGCGGTAGGCGGGCTCGTAGGCCTGCTTCAGCGATGCCAGTGGTGGGGTGTCGGCACTCATGCTGCGGATTGCTGACGGCGCAGTTGTTGTGCGAACAGGATTTCGATGGTGTCCATCGCGGCGCTGAGGCCATGGTCGGCTTCGACCACGTGCAGCGCAGCGCGATGGCGCGCGGCAAAGCACTGCACGTTCTGCAGCGGCACCACATCGTCGCCCCAGCCGTGCACGACTTCGATGTCGGCGGGCAGGTCGGCGGGTTCTTCGGCCCATCCCTCGAAATACAGGGCAGGTGCCATCAGGAACAGGGCCTGGGGTTTAAGCGCGCTGCAGGCGTGCGCGGCGACATAGCCGCCCATGCTCGAACCCACCAGGATCAGGGTTTGGGCGCGCGGACGGACCTCGGTGGTGAGCTGTCGCAATCGCGAGTGCGGGTCGTGGGTGTGACTATAATCGGGCGAGATCACCGCAAATCCACAGGCGCGCGCCACCTCAGCCAAACGGCTGATCTTGGTGCCCCAAGGGCCGCTTTCTTTTCCGTGGTTGAAGCAGACGAGCCGGTCGGTGCTGGCATCAAGTGTCATTGCGAGGGAGGATCATCATGGCGAAAACGATCATACCCAAAGGCCGCGCTCGGCAGGCCGAGCAGGCGCCGCTGGCGGTTTTCCTGACGGTGCGACTGCGCTTCGGCGATGCCGAAGATGACCGCATCACCATGATCGAGCGGCAAAAGGTGCCCATGGTGCACAGCGTCTTCGAGAACCGGGACCGCATCGTGCGGCAGTTCGTGAAGCTGCTGGTGCTGGGCAGCGTCAGAAGTCCCCGGGTGGTGCGCGAGTTGAACCCGCTGGCGATTCGCAAGCGCCGCCGCAAGGCCGAAGGCCGCCGTTGATGCAAGCGGTTCGAATTCTCACGGCGGTTGCGCTGGCCCTCACCCTCACCCTGGCCGTGCTGATGTGGGTGGTCAGCCTGATGATGGGCGTGCATCTGGATCTGCGCCCGGGCCTGCGTGACGAGTGGCCGACCCTGCTGGCCATCACCACCACGTTTTCGGTGCTTGCGATGTGCTCGGCGGTGGCCTTTTTCAGCTTGCGACGCGGCTGGACGGGCTGGTGGATCGCGCAGGTCGTGATGTGGGTTGCTATCGTTTTCGCCAGCGTTCTGATCAGGGGTCTGTTACTCGGATGAAAAAAACCTACGCCGTACCGCGTTCGACGCCCGTGCTGTTGGCGGTTCCACTGTTGACCGGCCTATATTGGCTGGTCGCCAGCGGGGGCATTTTCGGCTCACTGCTGGCGTGTGTGCCCGGCCTGTTGCTGGTGGGCGGTTCGATGATGGTGTGGTGGTCGCCCGGCGAGCCCCGCGCCTACGCGCTGACCGGCCTGGGCGCGTTTTTCGGCGTGCTGCTGGGCGTGCCCTGGTTGCTGATCAGTGGTGACGAGGGCCTGTGGGCCCTGGTCGGCTCGGTGGCCGGCGCCCTGGTCAATGCCCGCCAGTCGGTACAGGTGATCGCCAGGGTCGAAGGCGGCGCGCCGGTGCGTGAAAGTCTCAAGATGGACCTGAAGGTGGCGCTGGACGAGGCGGTGCTGGGGTACTTCATCGCCGGGGCGCGAATGCCCACCGGCGTGCAGGCGACGGAGGCCTGCGACCAGGCCCGGGCGCTTGACGAAACGCTGTCCGAACGCGGGATCTACGCGCAACCGGAGCGCCTGCACGTGGCGCCGCCCGCGCCCGAGGCCGACAGCGTCGACAGCGCCCTGGAGCATCGTTGGGGCGTGCGTTACGAGGCGGTGCAGTTCCCCAGCGCGTTCCGCGCCGACGACACCCTGCCTGGCGGCGCGGTGTGGAACCACCTGGATGCCAACCGTCAGGTGCCGGTGCGGGTGGTTCGCCACAGCGAACCTGGCCGGCCCTGGCTGCTGTGCATACATGGATATCGCATGGGCACGCCGCGGCTGGATTTTTCGCTGTTCGGACCCAACGGACTGGTCAACAAATTTGGCGTCAACGTGGTGATGCCGGTGCTGCCCTTGCACGGATCTCGCCGCGTGGGCATGCGCAGCGGCGACTTTTATCTGGACGGCAATCCGCTGGATCTGTTCCATGCCCAGTGTCAGGCGCTGTCCGATCTGCGGCAAACCGTGGCGTGGATTCGCGGACAGGACCCGCAGGCGCGGATCGGTGTATTCGGCGTGTCTCTGGGGGGCTATAACGCCGCGCTGCTCTCGAATTACGAGCCGGATCTGGACTTTGTGGTGTCGGCGGTGCCGGTGGCCGATTTCGCCGAGACCCTGTGGCGCGTGTTGCCGCCCGCGCACCAGGGCTATTTCACTACCCAGGGCCTGGATGAAGCGCGCTATGCGCGGGTGCTGGGTCCGGTGTCGCCGCTGTCGAGCGCCACGCGGCTCGCGCCAGATCGACGCTTCGTGCTGGCCGCTGCGGCAGATCGGGTGGTGCCGCCGGGCCAGGCCCTGCTGCTTGCCGCGCACTGGGGTGTGGAGCCGGTGTGGTACCAGGGCTCGCACCTCAGCATCCGCCGCGAGTCGCAGACCCTGGCCACCGTGGAGCAGGCAGTGGTGGCGGCCGGGTGGCGGTTGCCGCTGCGCTAGTCCGGGCGCGGGTTTCAGTGGTGGTCAGGCCGATGCTCGAACAAGGCGTCGCCCCTCAACAATCGTTCAACAAGGTGTTTCATGCGAACCGCAATCACCGGCGTCGGTCTTTTCACGCCCGAGCAGTCCATCAGCAATGACGAGCTGGTTGAAAGCTTCAATCAGTACGTCGATGCCCACAATGCCGAACACGCCGAGGCCATCGCCCGTGGTGACACGGTTGCGCTGCAGCGCTCGTCCAGTGAGTTCATTTACAAGGCCTCCGGCATCAAAAGCCGGTACTGCGTCGACAAGGCGGGTGTGCTCGATCCGGCCGTCATGCATCCGGTCATCGCCGCGCGGGGCAACGACGAGCCCTCGTTGATGGTCGAGATGGGCCTGGTCGCCGCCCGCGAGGCTTTGGCGCGTGCCGGACGCCGGCCCGAAGAGGTCGACATGGTGCTGGTGGCCTGTTCGAACATGCAGCGTCCGTACCCGGCCATGGCGGTGGAGTTGCAGCACTACCTCGGCGGGCACGGATTTGCCTACGACATCAACGTCGCCTGCGCATCGGCGGCATTCGGCATTCAGGCCGCCACTGACGCGGTGCGGCAGGGCAATGCCCGCTGCGCGCTGGTGGTGAGCCCCGAGATCTGCACCGGCCACCTGAATTTCCGCAACCGTGACTGCCACTTCATTTTTGGCGACGCCGCCACCGCGGTGGTTGTCGAGCCGCTGGATGCGGCCGCGGGCAAGGTCACCTTCGAGCTGTTGGGCACGCGGCTGGTGACCCAGTTTTCCAACAACATCCGCAACAATTTCGGTTTTCTGAACCGCTCCGAATCACCGTCGCGTGGCTGGGCCGACGTGTTGTTCACCCAGGAAGGCCGCAAAGTGTTCAAGGAAGTGGTGCCGCTGGTGTCCGAGCTGATCTCCAGCCATGTCGCCGACCTGGGCCTGGCGGTGAAGGACGTGAGGCGCTTCTGGTTGCACCAGGCCAATCTGTCGATGAACCAGCTGATTGCCAAGCGGGTGCTGGGACGTGACGCCACGCTCGAAGAGGCGCCGGTCATTCTTGATCGTTACGCCAACACCAGCTCGGCCGGGTCGGTGATTGCCCTCAGCCTGCATCACGAAGATCTGGCTGTGGGCGACCTGGGCGTGCTGTCGGCGTTCGGTGCCGGGTACTCCGCGGGCAGCGTGGTGATGCGGCGCGTCGGATGAGCCGCTGCAGCGACTGTCATTGGGGAGTAGCAATTCCCGGCTGAATCGATACAATACGCGGCCTTTTTTGGCGCCCGTCGGCTGCCAGAGTTATTGGATTAAAGATCATGGTTACGATTCGTTTGGCTCGTGCTGGCGCCAAGAAGCGCCCCTTCTACCACGTGGTTGCCACTGAAAAGAGCAGCCGTCGTGACGGTCGCTTCATCGAGCGCCTGGGCTTTTACAACCCCATGGCGCGGGGTCAGGAGCCCAAGCTGGTGCTCAACAGCGACCGCGTGACCCACTGGCAGAGCCACGGCGCGCAGATGAGCGAGCGTGTTGCCTTTCTGGTGAAAAGCAACGCCAAGGCCGCGCAGGCCTAAGCCATGACGCGGATCACGCTCGGGCATGTGTCCGGCGTGTACGGCATCAAGGGTTGGGTGCGTATCGCGTCGCAGACGCGGCCTGAGGAGCGGATTCTTGACTACCGCCGCTGGTGGATTGGCGACGATCAAGGCTTCATGAGCCGCGCCGTTGCCCAGCGTATGCAGGGCAACGGGCTGGTGGTGCAGTTGCTTGGGCGTGACGAAGAGCCCATCACCGACCGCAACGTTGCGCAGAGCCTGATCGGCAAGACGGTTTCGGTCGAGCGGGCGCAGATGCCGCCGCTGCCGGAAGGTGAGTATTACTGGATTGATCTGCTCGGGCTGAAGGTTGCAGACGAAGCAGGGCTGCCGTTGGGTGTGGTGACCGATGTGTTCAGCAACGGCGCGCAGGATGTTCTGACGGTCAGCGACGAGGACAAGACGCATCTGATCCCCTTCGTCGTTGGCCCGATTGTGGTGTCGGTGTCGCTGGAGTCTCGGCAGATCGTCTGTCGCTGGTCCCGCGAGTGGTGATGCAGGTTTCGGTGATCACGCTTTTCCCCGAATGGGTGGAGCAGGTCACGAAGTTCGGGATGCCCAGGGTGGCCGCTGAGCAAGGTGCGCTCGCGCTGAACCTGGTGAATCCCCGGGACTTCGCCGAAAACCCGTGGCGGCGGATCGACCGTCGGCCTTACGGCGGCGGACCCGGCATGGTGATGGAAGCCGAGCCGCTGGCCCGCGCCATTGCCGCCGCGCGGTCGGTGAGCGCCGGACCGGTGGTGGCGTTGACGCCCCAGGGCGAGCGCTTCACCCAGGCTTGGGCCGAGCGGTTGGTTGCAGGCGGAGGGATGACGTTGTTGTGCGGTCGCTATGAAGGTTGGGATGCGCGGCTGGACGCCGGATTGGCGCCGGACGTACAGATTGATGTGGAGCTGTCAGTGGGTGATGTGGTGCTGTCGGGGGGCGAGCTGGGCGCGATGATGGTGATCGATGCCTGCGCGAGATTGCTCCCCGGCGTACTGGGCGATGAAAACTCCTCGGTCGAGGACTCGTTCAGCAGCGGCGCACTGGATCATCCGCACTACGCCCGTCCGGCCGAATGGCGGGGGCAGGCGGTTCCCGAAGTATTGATGTCGGGTGATCATGCGGCGATACGCCGCTGGCGCCGGCAACAGGCGCTGGCCCGGACCTGGGAGCGGCGCCCGGATTTGCTGGATGGACTCGTGCTGAGTCCCGATGAACAGGAATGGCTGCGCGCCTATATTGCGCAGCACGCGATTGATGCCAAGAGGTAGGAACCATGGGTAGCAACAAAATTATTGCCGCGCTTGAAGCGGAGCAGATGACCAAGGTCATTCCCGACTTTCGCGAAGGCGATACGGTCGAAGTGAAGGTCAAGGTCAAGGAAGGCGACCGCGAGCGTCTTCAGGCATTCGAGGGTCTGGTGATTGCACGCCGCAACCGCGGCATGAACTCCGCCTTCACGGTGCGCAAGATCTCCAATGGCGAAGGTGTGGAGCGCGTGTTCCAGTCCTACAGCCCCAACGTGGCCGAGATCGTCGTCAAGCGTCGTGGCCTGGTGGCCCGCGCCAAGCTTTACTACCTGCGCAACCTGGCCGGCAAGGCCGCGCGCATCAAGGAAAAGCTGGGCTGATTGGGTTGCGAGGCCTGCGGTTGTTGTGCGCCGGCAAGCGTCCACCCGCGGTCGGCGCTCGGTACCTGAGCGTCGCGAGCCTCGGTTGACCGCGCGGCTTTGGTTCGGCCGCGCGCGCCACAGCCATCCCTGCCGGGACCGCCGGCGGGGATTTTCGCGTTATTGCGCACAGGGGTCGCCTGGCGTCAGCGCGCGGCCCATACCTGCGGCCTGATCCCTGTCGATGGGCCACCGCGCCGAGGCGTGCCCGGCTGGAAGATGACAAGGTGGGCCAGATGGCAAGGTGAGGCCGCCATCGCAGACTCCGCACGCCCGTTCGGGCTTCTTCAAAAAAATGGAGCTTCCATGTCGCTTGCCCTGCGCACGGTCGATGCCGAAACCGGCATCGCCACCATCACCGTCAACCGCCCCGAAGTGCGCAATGCGCTGGACGTGCCCACCGCGCGCGCCATCTGCGACGCCGTGCTGCCGCTGCGGGAAATGCCCGACATCCGCTGCGTGGTGCTGCGCGGCGCGGGGGGCGCGTTCATCGCCGGCGGCGACCTGGCGCGTTTTGCGGATGACTTTGACCAGGCGGCCTCGGTGGTGCACGGCCTGCTGGACGCGCTGCACCCGGCCATTCTCACCTTGCGCGCGCTGAACGCGCCGGTCTTGGGCGTCGTGCGCGGGGCCGTGGCGGGCGCTGGCCTGTCGTTGATGTCGGGCTGTGATCTGGTGGTGGCCGCCAAGGGCACGCGCTTCGTGCTGGCGTACGACCGGGTCGGCGCCGCCCCCGACTGCGGCGGCACCTGGTTCCTGCCCCGCTTGCTGGGCCCCCGCCGCGCGGCAGAGCTGATGATGCTCAGCCCGACCTGGGATGCCGATCAGGCGCAGGCCTACGGACTGATCAACCGGGTGGTCGATGCCGACCAACTCGATGCCGAGGCCGCGCGCCTGGCCGCACAGCTCGCCAGAGGGCCCACGGTGGCCTACGGCAAATTCAAACGGCTCGCGGACGCAAGTTTGAGCAGCGACCTGGGCGCGCAGCTGGAAGCCGAGCGCGCGGCGTTCGCCAGCGGCACGCGCACTGCGGATTTCCGCGAAGGCGTGACCGCGTTCCTGGCCAAGCGGCCAGCCACTTTTACCGGGCACTGAGGGATATGCACATGGGGATGTACACCGACGACCAGCAGATGATTGCCGACGCCGCAGCGCGGTTCGCGCGCGAGGTGTTGGCGCCCGGCGCGGCGGCGCGAGAAGCGGCCGGGGCGATCGAACCCGAGGTGATTCAGGGTCTGGCCGACATGGGTCTGCTGGGCATGACGGTATCGCCCGACCTTGGCGGCGCCGGCGCCGACTATGTGAGCTACGCGCTGGCGCTGATGGCGGTGGCCGAGGGCGACGGCGCCGTGTCCACGGTGATGAGCGTTCACAACGCGCCGTTCTGCGCGATTCTGGAGCGCTATGGCAATGACGCCCAGAAAGCCGAGGTATTGATGCCGGCGGCGCGGGGCGCGTTCATCGGGGCCTTCGCGCTCACCGAGTCGCAAGCCGGCTCCGACGCCAGCGCCTTGCGCACCCGCGCGGTGCGCGATGGCGACCACTACGTGATCAATGGCGCCAAGCAGTTCATCACCTCGGGGCGGCTGGCGGAGTGGATCGTGGTGTTCGCGGTCACTGACACCGAAAACCCCAAGCGCGGCATCACCGCGTTCCTGCTGCCGACCCGTACGCCCGGTTATCGGGTCAGCAAGATCGAGCACAAGCTGGGGCAGCGCGCCTCCGACACGGCCAGTCTGGACTTCGACGACATGCGGGTGCCGGCGAGCATGCGCATCGGCGAAGAGGGCGAGGGCTACAAGATTGCGCTTTCGAGTCTTGAGGCAGGCCGCATCGGCATTGCCGCACAGAGCGTGGGGATGGCGCAGGCCGCGTTGAAATGCGCCATTGCCTATGCCGGCGAACGACAGTCATTTGGCACGTCGCTGCTGGCGCATCAGGCGGTGAGCTTTCGGCTGGCCGATGCCAAGACGCGGCTGGAGGCCGCGCGCCAGCTGGTGTTGTCGGCCGCGCGCCTCAAAGACGCGGGACAGCCGTGTCTGGAGCAAGCCTGCATGGCCAAGCTGTTCGCTTCGGAAACCGCCGAGGCGGTCTGCTCTGCCGCACTCCAGACTCTGGGCGGCTACGGCTATGTGGAAGATTTTCCGGTCGAGCGCATCTATCGCGATGTGCGGGTGTGCCAGATCTATGAGGGCACGTCCGACATCCAGAAAATCATCATCGGGCGCCATCTGGCGTCGGGGCTGTGAGCCGCGGGCAGTAAGCCCCGAAGGGCGCTTCAGCGGCAGCGTGGAGACGCGAAATGTCGAATCCATGTCAGATTTGTTAACGGTTGCTCTTTTTTTGAATGATGTTCAAGATGGCGCCCTTCGAATCGGGACCGGGCGGCAAACGTGGGATTCAGGGAGCGTCGACAACGGGAGTTTCTCGACCGGGAGCGGATGTTCCTGGAGTCTGCGCGCGAGCTGATCCGTGACGAGGGGCTGCTCGGATTTCAGATGGCCCGGCTCGCCGAGCTTTGCGAATACTCGGTGGGCACCCTGTACCAGCATTTCGGCAGCAAGGAAGATTTGCTGGTGGCCCTGACCACCGCGACCGCGACCGAGCATGTGAGCCTCTTCGCGCGGGTCGGTAACTGGCAGGCACCGAGTCGCGAGCGGCTGTTTGCCATTGCCGTGGCCGACAGCATCTTCGTCCAGCGCAATCCCGAATATTTTCGTGTCGCCCAGTACACCCTGTGTGAAGTGGTGTGGCGCGCGGCCTCGCCGGGCCGCCGCAGCGAGTTCATGGCCGAAACGGCCGAGCCCATCCGAACCATCGTCAACGGCATCATTGCCGATGCAGTGGCCAGCGGTGACCTGTCGCTGGGCGTGCTGACGCAGGATTCTGTTGCGGCGGGCTTCTGGGCGCTGACCTGCGGCGTGCATGACCTGGTGCATGCCGAAGGGGTTTGCGATGCCTACCAGACCGAGGATCCCTATCGGCTGTTGTGCCGCCACACCAACCTCATGCTCAACGGTTTCGACTGGAAGCCATTGATCGACCCGCATGACGAAGCCGCGCTCGACGCCCTGATCCACCGTATCCAGAAAGAGGTTTTCCATGATCTTTGCGATCACACCTGAGCGGGGCCGCGCCCTGGCGCTGGGGCTCATTCTTGTGAGTCTGAGTGCACCGGCCAGCGCCGCCATGCTGATCTATGAGGCCCTGCAGCGCGCCGCCGAGCGCGATCCCACCTACCTGGCCGCGTTTGCCGCACAGCGTGCCAACCGCGAACGGGGCGAGCAGGATCGGGGCAGCTTGCGGCCGACCGTGGGCGCCTTCGGCGCTGCCCAGCTCACGTCCGGAGATTCTGAATTTGCCTTTGGCGAGGCCCAGGAAACCTATCCGTCGTGGACGGCGTCGCTGGAAGCGCGGCAGCCCCTGTTGCGCATGGACTGGGGCGCGAGGGGTGACCGCGCCAATGCCAGCGATGACCTGGCCGATGCGCTGTTCCGGCAGCAGCAGATCGATTTCGTGGCCAGGGTGTCGAGCCGCTATCTCGAAGCGCTTAATGCGCAGGACCAGTTGAGGCTGATCGAGGCCGAGAACCTTGCGGTGCGTGAATCGCTGGAGAACACCCGCAAGCGTTACGAGGCGGAGTTGGTGCCGGGCCTGGACCTTCGGGAAGCCGAGGCGCGTGATGATCTGAGCCGCGCGCAGCGCATTGCCGCCGAGGCGGCGGTTGAAGACGCCATTGACGCGCTGGCCGAGTTGACCGGTCCGTTCGAGCGTCCGCTGCCCAGCCTCAAACCAACGGCCGAGCCCCCACCGTTGCCCGCAAGCTCGGTCGAGGGTTGGCTGGCGCTGGCGGGTGACAACAGCACGGCGCTGAGAATTGCCGAGCGTCAGGCCGAGATCGCCGCCGCCGACCTCCGCAGTCGCAAGGCGGAGACCCAGCCCATGGCCGACCTGGTGGGCAGCGTGGTGCACAACGACTCGACCGAATATTCCATTGGGCAACTGCAGACCGAGGCGCGCATCGGCCTGGAAGTCACCGTGCCGATTTACGGCGGCGGCGTGACCAGCAGCCGCTACCGCGAAGCCCAGGCGCGTGCGGAAGAGGCCAAGTACCAGTTTCAGCAGGTGCGCGAGGAAACCCGGCGCCAGGTCGCCCGACAGTTTCGAGACATCCAGGTCGCAAGCGCCAACACCGAGGCCTTCAGGCGATCGCTGGTGTCGGCCCGTGCCGCGCAGGCGGCCGTCGAAGCAGGCTATGACGCCGGCACCCGCACCATCACCGACGTGCTCGACGCCAAGAGCCGCACCGCTCAGGTGCAGCGCGATCTGAATCGCGCCCGCTATGACCTGCTGATCAACACGCTGCGGCTGCAGTCCACGGCCGGCACCCTCACCATCGATCAATTCCTCATCGTCGATGCGATGTTTGATCTCCCCCATCAATGACGTCTTCAACTTTCTTTAGAGCGCACTCATGACCACCAAACGCATGCTCATCATGCTCATTCTCACTGGCGTCGTGTTCGGGGCCGTGTTTGGCATGAAGTGGTTCGGCACCAAGATGATGAATGAATACGTCAACAACATGCCGACGCCGCCGGTGACCGTGTCGGCAACCAGCGTCAAGGCCATGACCTGGCCGAACGAGCTGACGCCCATCGGTACGCTGATCGCCGTCAACGGCGCCGACGTCACCTCCGAGGTGGGCGGCATCGTGACGCGCATCCACTTCGAGTCCGGGGCCATGGTGAAGCGCGGCGATCGCTTGATCGAGCTGGATGCCGACGCCGAGCGGGCTGAGCTGCAACGCTTGCGTGCGCAGGCCAATCTGGCCGACACCAACCGCAAGCGGCGCGAGCAGTTGTTCCGCCAGGAGGCGATCTCGAAGTCGGAGCTGGACATGGTCGTCGCCGAGTCCGAAGCCGCGCGGGCGGCGGTGCAGGCGCAGGCCGCGCGGCTGGCGCAGAAGGAAATCCGCGCGCCGTTCGATGGGCGCCTGGGCGTTCGCCGTGTGGCGGTGGGGCAGTACCTGGCGCCGGGCACGGCCATCGTCAACCTCCAGTCGCTGGACCCGATCGACATCGATTTCTCGCTGCCCGAACAGCATCTGGGCGACGTCGATGTGGGCTTCGATGTGGCCGTCAAGGTCGATGCCTGGCCTGGCCGTACCTTCGAGGGTGAGGTGATGGCGGTGGAGCCGCGCATCGAGACCGCCACCCGCAATTTTCTGGTGCGTGCCCGAATGCCCAATGAGGACCACCAGCTGCGGCCCGGTCTGTTCGGGCAGGTGACGCTGAGCCTGGCGGGCGCGCGGGACGTGCTGGCCGTGCCGCGTACGGCCATCAACTACAGCTCCTACGGCACCTCGGTGTTCGTCATCGAGCCGGTTGAAAACCCCGAAGAAGGCCGTCCCGACAAGTCGGCCGCGCAGCGCTTCGTGAAGGTCGGCAATGCACGTGGCGATTTCGTGGAGATTGTCGAGGGGCTGAAGGAAGGTGACGAGGTCGCCACCTCGGGCCTGCTCAAGCTGCGCAACGGGCAACCGGTGGTGATCGACTACGAGCAGACGCCCGACGCCAAGCTCGATCCGCAACCCGCGCAAAGCTAGTCCGGTGGCAGAGCGTCAGCGCAATCCCCTCTTCCTCACGTCGCATTGCCGCAGGTAGGCCCACATGCATTTCACTGACATCTTCATCAAGCGCCCGGTGCTGGCCACGGTGGTCAGCCTGGCGATCCTGCTGCTCGGTCTGCGCGCCGGGCTGGACCTCAAGGTGCGTGAATACCCTGAGCTGCAGACCGCCCAGGTGACGGTCACGGTCATTTATCCGGGCGCCGATGCGGCGCTGATGGAAGGCTTCATCACCACGCCGCTGGAACGCGAGATCGCGACCGCGGACGGCATCGACTACCTGGGATCAAGCACCGGTTTGAGCACCTCGGTGATCAACGCCTATCTGAAAATGGACAAGGATCCCAACGAAGCGCTGACCGAGATTTCGGCCAAGGTCAACAAGCTGCGCAGCCAGCTGCCGGCGGGCGCCGAAGACCCGATCATCGAGGTTGCCGAATCACAGGGGACTGCGGCGATGTACCTGGCCTTCACCTCCGAGGTGCTGAGCCCCAGCCAGATCACCGACTACCTGATTCGCATCGTCGAACCGCAGCTGTCGACCATTCCCGGGGTCGAGAAGGCCGACATCCTCGGCGCCCGCACTTACGCCATGCGCGTCTGGCTCAAACCCGAACGACTGACGGCGTTCAACCTCACGGCCGCCGATGTCTACGAGCGCATCCGTTCGCAGAACGTGATCTCGGCGGTGGGCGAGATGAAGGGCAACTTCGTTCGCATCGGTCTGTCGGCACAGACCGACTTGCGAACCGCGGAGCAGTTCAAGCAACTGATCGTCAAGTCATCCGTCGACGGAGCGGTGGTGCGGCTCGCGGACGTGGCCGACGTGGAACTGGGAGCCGAGAACTATGACGGCGTCACCAGCTGGGGCGGCATCCCATCGATCTTTGTCGCCATCAACCCGCGACCCGACGCGAACGTGCTCGACACCATCGCCGATGTGAAGGCCCTGTGGCCAAGCCTGATCGAGCAGATGCCGGAGGGTCTGGACGGCGACATCACCTATGACACCACCGAGTACATCCGCGCCGCCATCGCCGAGGTGCGAACCACCCTGATCGAGGCGATGATCATCGTGCTGGTGGTGATCTTCCTGTTCCTCGGTTCGGTGCGCAGCGCCCTGATTCCGGCCGTGACGGTGCCGCTGTCGCTGGTGGGCGTGCTGTTCTTCATGCTGTTGATGGGCTACTCGCTCAACCTGCTCACCCTGCTGGCCATGGTGCTCGCCATCGGCATGGTGGTGGACGACGCGATCATCGTGCTGGAGAACATCCACCGCCATATCGAAGAAGGCATGACGCCCTTTGATGCCTCCATCAAGGGCGCGCGCGAGCTGTTGGGGCCGGTGATCGCGATGACCATCACGCTGGTGGCCGTGTTCGCGCCGATCGGCTTTCTCGGCGGCATCACCGGCACGCTGTTCAGCGAATTCGCGTTCACGCTGGCCGGCTCCGTGGTGATCTCCGGCGTCATCGCCCTGACCTTGACGCCGATGATGTGCGCCAAGGTGCTCAAGCCCTCGCACGGGCCCGGAAGCCAGCCTAATCGCCTGGCCGACTGGCTGGACAGCCGCTTCGAGTCACTGCGCAATGCCTACAAGAAGCGCTTGCACGGTGCGATGAACACGCCAGTCGTGATCTCGGTGTTCGCGATCATCGTCATCGGCTCCTGCTACTTCCTGTTCCGCGCCACCCCCTCGGAGCTGGCGCCGGCCGAAGACTTCGGGTTTGCGTTCGCGATCGTCGAAAGCGACGGCTATGCGTCTCAGGAGTACTTCAATCAGTACTTTGCCGACGCACAGGCGCGCACCCGGAACGACCCGGATGTGGAGAACGTTTTCGGCTTCAGTCTGGGGGATGCCGGCGGCACCAGCCAAGGCTTCATCGGCATGATGATGAAACCGTGGACCACCCGCGAAGTGTCCACCGCAAAGATTCTCGAGCGCCTGGGCCCGGAACTGCAGGGCGTGGCCGGGCTGCGCTGGGCCGGGGTTCAGCCGCCGGCGCTGCCGACGCCGGGCCAGGGGTATCCGGTGGAATTCGTTCTCAAATCGACCGAGAACGTCGAGACCATTGCCCAGATCAGTGACGAGATCATTGGCCGTGCGATGGACACCAACCGCTTCTTCTTCCTGGCCTCGCGGCTCAAGGTGGACCGTCCCGAGGGCGTGGTCGAGATCGATCGTGACAAGGCGGCGCTGTTGGGCGTGGACATGGCCCAGCTCAGTGCCGACCTGTCGGCCCTGCTGGCCGGCGGAGAGGCCTCGCGCTTTGTCTTCGAGAACCGCTCTTACAAGATCATTCCCCAGGTTGATCGCCAGTCGCGCCTCAACCCCCAGCAGCTCGAGGGCTATTACACGCGTGCCCGCAACGGCGAGCTGGTGCCCATGTCGACGCTGGTGAAGGTGACCGACCGCATCGTGCCGCGGGCCATCGAGCACTTCCAGCAGCTCAACTCCAACATCATCCTCGCGGTACCACGGCCCGACGTCTCGCAGGGGCAGGCCTTGCAGATTCTCGAAGACATCACCGCGGAGATCGCCCCTGCGAGTTTCCAGGTGGATTACTCCGGTGCGTCGCGCCAGTTCAAGACCGAAGGGTCGGCCCTGTTGGCAACCTTCGGCTTTGCGATCGTGATCATCTACCTGGTGCTGGCCGCGCAGTTCGAATCCTTCCGTGACCCGCTCATCATGCTGATCACGGTGCCCATGGCGATCTGTGGCGCGCTGCTGGTGATCAACATCATCGGCATCACCAACGGGATGCAGCTCACCAACCTGACGGGGGCGACACTCAACATCTACACCCAGGTCGGATTGGTGACCCTGATCGGCGTGATCTCCAAGCACGGGATCCTGATGGTGGAGTTCGCCAACACGCTGCAGGCACAGGGCATCAACAAACGTGCGGCGATTGAGGAAGCTGCCAGCATCCGCATGCGGCCCATTCTCATGACCACCGCAGCGCTGGTGGTGGCGATGATTCCGCTGCTGATCGCCGCCGGCCCCGGGGCCTCGGCCCGCTTCTCCATCGGTTTGGTGATTGCCGCAGGCATGACCATCGGCACCCTGCTGACGCTGTATGTAGTACCGGTGATGTATCAGCTGGTCGCCAGCGATCTGGGTGGTCAGGAGGACATTCCGGTCAACACCGCGCCCGCACCCGCGCACGCGTAGCACCGCAATCCAGCCGGGCGCCAGAAGGGGCCCGGCTGGGCGTGCGGCTGGTGGGGCAGCGTGCTGCGATTATCGTGCGCCGCTGGCCGCTGGCCGCTGGCCGCTGGCCGCTGGCCGCTGGCCGCTGGCCGCTGGCCGCTGGCCGCTGGACCCGGTGCCGGCGGCCTGAGGCTCGACAACGCGGCTCAGCGCTGATCGGTGTCGTCGGCTGTCGGCATCAAGGGGCTCTCGCCCGGGGCGGCGGCGGTGCCCGGTGACGACACGCTTTGACGAACTGCACGAGCGCACGTTGGCCCGCCCCCGGATCAGGTGTTCTGTCGATCATGGGCTGGGGCGGGGTCTGCGTACTTCGCGCATGCGGGTTCCGTCAGCGGCTCAGTGCCGCGAGCGTCTCACCCGAAATGGCGGTGCGCACAAAAAAGCCCGGCGTGGCCGGGCTTGGGTGTTCTACCGCGGTCTGTCGGTCAGGCCGCTTGCAGGTGCAGCAGCCGAACGCGCGCGTTCTGCTGCCTCAGGTTGACTTCCAGCGCGCGCAGCCGTTTGCGCATGTCGCTGTGCTCCCATTGATCGGCCAGTTGCTGTTTGGCGGCATCGAAGCGCTCGGTCTGCAACTGGGTCCATTCGGCCAGGGTGTGGCTGAAGTGCTGCCACTCCTGTTCCAGCAATCCGTGCAGGCGGGCCAGTCGTGGATCGGTCTCTCCGGCTGAGTGACTGATGCGCTCGCGGGCAACCTCGAACTGCCGCTGCAGCAGGGCGCGCTGCACCACGAAGTTGGGGACGCGTTTCAGGTTGCGGGTCAGGCCCACCCAGCTCGAGGCGGCGATCAGCCATTTGGTGGGATCAAAATGCCACCAGCGGATGCCGTTGCGGTAGTCCCACTGAAACAGGTGGTGATAGTTGTGATAGCCCTCGCCATAGGTGACCAGCGCGAGCAGACCGTTGTCGCGTGCCGTGTTGGCGTCGGTGTAGGGCTGGCGGCCCCAGTAATGGGCCAGCGAGTTGATGAAGAAGGTGACGTGCTGGCTGATCACCAGACGCATCACGCCGGCCAGCAGCAGGCTGCCCCAAAGATCGCCATTGATCCACCCCAGCAGGGCCGGCAGACCGAAGTTCATGCCCAGTGCCAGCGCCAGATAGTGGCGGTGCTGGAACATCACGATGGGGTCTTCCTTCAGATCGCGGGCGTTCTTGAAGTCCAGCGCGCTGGAGGGGTAGTCGCGCAGCATCCAGCCCATGTGCGAAAACCACAGGCCGCGCTTGGCGGAGTAGGGGTCTTGGTCTTCGTCATCCACATGCTTGTGGTGGACGCGGTGCATCGATGCCCAGATGAGGATGCTGTTCTGCAGCGCCATGGCGCCGAACAGCATCAGTGGAATCTTCATCAGCGGGTGGGCTTCATATGCGCGGTGTGCCCACAGGCGGTGGTAGCCGGCGGTGATCGACAGTCCGGTTGCGCCCAGCAGCAGGACGAAGCTGATGACCTCGAAGGTGTCGAAACCCACCGTGATCAGATACCAGGGGAAAATGGTCACGGCCGGGACCGTCGTGAGCACAAACATGATCACTGCGGGCCAGTTGAGCGGTGCGCGCTCAAAACTGAGCGGAGTAGGGGTTTGTGGCATCTGAACCTGCTGAAAAATAAGAAAGAATCCAAAGAATACCAGCAACGTGCGTCGGCACCATGACGCTGCGGCCAAACGGTAGGGTCAGCATGATCTGTCGGTGAGCCGGCAGCGCAGCATCAAGGGCAGTTGCCAGGCGTTCTGCAGCGCGTAAGCCAGCAGTTTGGGCCAGCGCCGGGGCTGCCGGACGGTGCGTTCGACCAGCAGGCTGAGCAAGGGTTTCATCGACAGCGCCTGCGCCTGGTCCTGACGCCGGTACAGCGCGTCGCTGGCGGCGAAGAAACCGTCGTCGCCGAGGGCGTGGGCGGTCATCATCACCGCCATCAAGGCATAGCGCTGGTGCACGCCCTCACGAATGAAACGGCGTGCCGAGGTGTGCAGCGCGTCGGGCAGAAGCTGCCAGCGCGCAGACCGAAAAATCGCGTCTGACAGATACACGTCTTCAAAGTAGGGTAATTGTTCGCGGTAGCCCCCCAGTGCGTCAAAGTCGGCGCGGTGAATCAGCAGGCCCTGGTCGCCATGCACGGTGCCCGGGCGGCCGCTGCGCGTTTTGGCCTCCATGAAGGCGAACAGGTGCCGGTGTTCGGCTGGGGCATCGGCAAAACGCAAGGGGAAGTGCCCGGCCACGCCGCGGCCGCCGGCACCCTGCCAGGCGCGCAGCGCGCGCTGGAGTTGATCGGCGCGGTGCAGGCGTGAATCGGCGTGCAAAAACAGGCGCAGCGGCGCGCGGGCCAGCGCATGGGCCCGGTTCATTTGTGCGCCCCGGCCGGCGCGCCCCACCGTGGTCTGCGCGCCGGCGAGCTGGGCGAGCATGACCGTGTCGTCGGTGGAACCGCCATCGCTGACCCAGATTTCGAGGCGCACGCCGGTTTGCCGGGCCAGGTCCTCCAGCAGGCCAGGCAGCGCCTGCGCCTCGTTGAAGGTGGGAATGATGACGGCGAGGCGAGGGGGCATGAGATAAAAATGCTGCGGTGTTCGTGAGCCTGCGTGCTAGCATTTTCCCCCTTTCGACGACCCTCGGTTTGACGCCCCCATGCTGCTTTTGGTTGCCCGTCTGTACGGATCTGTGACCATCGCGGAGGGCGCCAATCCATGATGGGCGTGGTGGTGGTCGACCGCCTGACCGATTGGCCCATCAGGGTGCCCGATGTCGAGGTGGTCACCGCCTGGACCTATCTCAACGACGACGCCTTCGTGAAGCCGCGCCGCGCGCGGGTCTACAACCTGTGCCGCTCGTTTTCTTACCAGAGCATCGGGTATTACGTGTCGTTGCTGGCCAGTGCGCGGGGACACGCGGCGCTGCCGGACGTGACGACCATCCAGGACCTGAAGCTGGCCGACAGTCCGCGCATCGTCAATGACGAGGTCGATGACCTGATCAATCAGTCGCTGGCCAAGTTGGGCTCGGAGCACTACACCCTCAACATTTATTTTTCGCGCTGCATGGCCAAGCGGCACGAGCGGCTCGCCCGGGCCCTGTTCGACCTGTTTCCGGCGCCCCTGCTGCAAGTGGAGTTCGTGCATCGCGAGGGCAACTGGCGGGTGGATGCCGTGGCGGCGCTGGCCCTTGGAGAAGTGCCGGAAGGGCACCTCGAGTTTCTGCTCGAAGCGGCGTCAGATTATTTTTTGCGCAAGCGTGCGCCCCGCATCAAGCGCGAATCGGCCCGCTACGACCTGGCGATACTTGTCAATCCCAAGGAGGCCGAGCCGCCCTCCAATGCGCAGGCCCTGAAGCGCTTCGAGAAAGCCGCAGTCGATCTGGGCTTCGACGTGGAGTTTCTCGACAAGGGCGACTACGGCCATGTGGCCGAGTTCGACGCGTTGTTCATCCGCGAAACCACCGCGGTCAACCACCATACCTACCGCTTTGCCCGCCGCGCGGCCCGTGAGGGCTTGGTGGTGCTGGACGATCCGCTGTCGATCCTGCGCGCCGCCAACAAGGTGTTTCTGGCCCAGGTGATGACCCGGCAGCGCATTCCGCAGCCTGAAACCCTGATCGTGCACCGCGGCAACGTGAGTCAGATTGCGCGCGACCTGGGCTTTCCCTGCGTGCTCAAGCAGCCTGATTCGCAGTTCTCCAAAGGGGTGATCAAGGTCGAGAGCGAGGCCGAGCTGAAGCGCCAGACGCGCGCCATGCTCGAGCGTTCCGACCTGATCATTGCCCAGCGTTTCACCCCCACCGAGTACGACTGGCGGATTGGCGTACTCGACGGCGTGGCGATCTACGCCTGCCGCTACTTCATGGCCAAGGATCATTGGCAGATCATCCGTCGCGACGATGCCGGCGAGAAGGACGAAGGCGCGCACGAGACCCTGGCCATCGCGGACGTGCCGCCCAACGTGCTGAGCATCGCGATACAGGCCGCCAAGACGGTGGGGCAGGGGCTCTACGGCGTCGACCTGAAGCAGTTCGGCAGCGCCGTCACCGTGATCGAGGTCAATGACAACCCGAACATCGACTTCGGCATTGAAGATCTGGTGCTCAAGGACGCGCTGTATCAGCGGGTGATGGGCTATTTCATCAAGCGGCTTGAGGCGCGCACGCGCACCGGATGAGCGTCACGCCCGTTTGCCGTGTGGCCACGCCGGACGATCTGCCGGCCCTGGTGGCGCTCGAAGCGCTGTTCCCCGGCGACCGCCTCAGCCGGCGCAGCCTGGCGGCCGCGCTGCAACGCAGGACCTCCCATGTGTGGGTGGTGGAAGCGGCGCCGGGCGAGGTGCTTGCCAACCTGGTCTGCTTCACCCGGCGCGACAGCCCCTGGTGGCGCATCTATTCGGTGGTGGTGCACCCCAGCGGCCGCGGCAAGGGCCATGCGCGGCGGCTGATGGCGGCGGTTTCAGATGCGGCTCTGCGCGCGGGCGCGGCGGGCCTGCGGCTTGAGGTTCGCGAAGACAACGCTGCCGCACGGGGTCTTTATGCCGCGCTGGGATTCACCGTGCGCGGTCGCCGGCCCGGCTACTACGACGATGGCGCTGCGGCCGTGCAACTGCAGCGCCCTTTTGTCGCCCATGAACGGTTGGATTAGCGGCGTCGACCGCCACTGGACGGACGTCTGCCCCCGCCGCCGCCGCCACCCCGGCGCGCATCAGGGCGCGGCGGTCGCGGTGGGCGTGGCGGCCGCACCAGGTCGGTGGCCAGCCAGGCTTCATTGAGTGATTCCGAGGGAATGCGCTGCTCAATGTAGGCCTCAATGGCCGGCAGGCTGTACACCCAGCTTTCGCAGCAGAACGACAGCGCGTCGCCGCTTTGCCCGGCACGCGCGGTGCGGCCGATGCGATGCACGTAATCGGCAGCGTCCTGCGGCAAGTCATAGTTGATGACGTGCGAGACGTCGGGAATGTGCAGGCCCCGCGCTGCCACGTCGGTGGCCACGAGAATGGGCAGGTCGCCAGCCTTGAACGCCTCCAGCAGCTTGATGCGCTTGGTCTGGGCCACGTCACCCGACAGGATCGCGGCCTCGAAGCCGTTGGCCACCAGAGTGCGCTCAATCTCTTCGCCGGCGCGTTTGGTGTTGACGAACACCATGGTCCGGTTGGGGCTGTGTGCGCGCAGCCAGCCCACCAGCAGCGGCAATTTTTCGTCGTTGGCGACGTGAATCAGCTTTTGCTGCACGCGGTCGGCGGTGACCTGTTCCGAGGCAATTTCCACCCGCTCGGGGTTGTTCATGTGCTCGTAGGCCAGCTCCAGCACTCGCTGACTCAAGGTGGCCGAAAACAGGTAGTTGCGCCGCTGGTCCGGCTTGGGCATGCGCCGCAACAGGTAACGGATGTCGTCGATGAAGCCGAGATCAAACATGCGGTCGGCCTCGTCCAGCACCAGCACTTCAATTTCTTTGAGCGTGAACACGCCCTGCTTGAAGAAGTCGATGATGCGGCCCGGCGTGCCGATCAGCAGGTCCACGCCCTCGGTCAATTCCTGCCGCTGGCTTTCGTAACCGGCGCCGCCGTAGCAGACCGTGATGCGAATGTCGGTATTGGCGCTCAGGCCGGCGGCGTCCTTCTGGATCTGGATGGCGAGTTCACGCGTCGGTGCCAGGGCGATGGCGCGCGGCGAGGTGCCGTCGCCGTGCTCGGCGCGCGGCTTGCTCAACAGGTGGTTCAAGGTGGCCAGCAGAAACGCGGCAGATTTGCCGGTGCCGGTCTGGGCCTGCCCGGCGAGGTCTTCACCCCGCAATGCGCGGGGCAGGGTCTCGGCTTGAATCGGGGTGCAATGGGTGAAGCCCAGCTTGGCGATGCTGCTCAGCAGCGTGGGGTGAAGTGGGAGCGCATCGAAACGTAATTCGGACAGATGGTCTGGTTGTGTCATGCCGGCAGTCGGTAAAAGGATTGGATCGCTGGTGACCGGCTTGCATCTGGCGCGCAGTTGGGCTCAAATAAAGCCATCAACTCGGCACCCGCGTGGCTTCAAAGCGAAAGCCAAGAAATCAAAAGACGCGGCAACCCGGACTCGGTTAATAACCCGTCACTCTACACCCTCAAGAGCCAGACGGCCGAGTGTTGGTGATACGCCTCCCCGCTTATCCATGCCCCTTGCGCGCCGTTTCCGGCGTGTCCTTGCACTGAACAACAGGAAACCTGCCATGAGCGAAAATGTCAGCGCGGTAACCGACGCCAGCTTCGAAGCTGAAGTGTTGAAATCAGATGTCCCGGTGCTGGTTGACTTCTGGGCCGAATGGTGCGGCCCCTGCCGTATGGTCGGACCCATCGTCGATCAGGTCGCCGCCGAACAGGCGGGCAAGCTGAAAGTCGTCAAGCTCAATGTTGACGAAAACCCCGATACACCCAACAAATTCGCCATTCGTGGCATTCCCACCCTTCTCCTTTTCAAGGACGGCAAAGTCGCCGCCACGCAGGTTGGAGCCGTTGCCAAGGCCCAGCTGACTGGTTTCGTGACGCCGCATCTCAACGTTGGCTAATCAACCGCCTCCCCGCATCAAGCAACGCCGCCGCCACCCGCGCGGCCGCAAAAATCCCAACGGCAACGGGGGCTCGCCCGGCAACGTCGCAGATGTCGACGTCGCCAATCTGCCGGAGGACATCGAAGAAGAAGAGGTCGAGTTCGTTCCTCTTGACGCCGATGGCAACCCCATTCCGGTGGCAGACCGCCCGCCGCCCAAGGTCATCCGTGCCGTAGAACTGCGGCAGATGACCGCTGCCGCCCTGTTGGCGCTGGCCGAGCAGGAAGGCCTGGAAGGGATTGCCCGCGCCCGCAAGCAGGACCTCATCGTCCAACTGCTGCGCGCGGCCGCGCGTCGCGGCGAGCACATCTATGCCGAAGGCGTGCTCGAACTCATGCCGGATGGCTACGGCTTTCTGCGCGGTCCTGATGCGTCGTACGCGGCCGGCCCGGACGACGTGTACCTGTCGCCGACGCAGATTCGCCGTTTCGGCCTGCGCACGGGAGACTCCATTGCCGGGCGGGTTCGCCAGCCGAAGGAAAACGAAAAGTATTTTGCGCTGTTCAAGGTCGATACGATCAATTTCGAGCCGCCGGAAGTATCACGCCGCAAGGTCAACTTTGAGAACCTGACGCCGCTGTTTGCCAGTGAGCAGTTCAAGCTCGAACGCGGTAACGGCACGACGGAAGACATCACCACCCGCATCGTCGATCTGGTGGCACCCATCGGCAAGGGCCAGCGTGGCCTGATCGTCAGCCCGCCCAAGGCCGGCAAGACGATGCTGATGCAGAACGTCGCGCAGTCGATTGCGGCGAACTACCCCGATGTGTACCTGATCGTGCTGCTGGTCGACGAACGGCCGGAAGAAGTCACCGACATGCAGCGCACGGTGCGCGGCGAGGTGATCTCGTCCACCTTCGACGAGCCCGCCACGCGGCACGTGCAGGTGGCCGAAATGGTCATCGAGAAGGCCAAACGCCTGGTCGAGCACAAGCGCGATGTGGTGATCGTGCTCGACTCCATCACCCGTCTGGCGCGCGCCTACAACACCGTGCAGCCCAGCTCCGGCAAGGTGCTGACCGGTGGCGTGGACGCCAACGCGCTGCAGAAGCCCAAACGCTTTTTCGGCGCCGCCCGCAACATCGAAGAAGGCGGCAGCCTGACCATCATCGCCACGGCGCTGGTCGAAACCGGCTCGAAGATGGACGAGGTGATCTACGAGGAGTTCAAGGGCACCGGCAACATGGAGCTGCACCTCGAGCGCCGCATCGCCGAGAAGCGGGTGTTTCCCGCGATCAACATCAACCGTTCCGGCACGCGCCGCGAGGAGTTGATGGTCGATCCGGGCGATCTCAACAAGATGTGGATACTGCGCAAGATCATCCACGACATGGATGAGATCAGCGCCATGGAAATGCTCATCGACCGCATCAAGGTCAACAAAACCAACGCGCAATTCTTTGATGCGATGAAGCGGAACTAGGTTTCCATAGCCACCCTTAGTTCGTTTACGGGTGGCACCATCGTCGCTCTTTGTTGATGGGCCTGCGGGCCCATCAGAAAGAGTGGTGAGGGCCTCTGCAACTTGCCACCCGATGTGGGCTACCGCTCCTCCGCCTCATCACCATCATTGAACTCTTGTTCAAGCTGCGCGGTAATCCGCGCCACCTGCGCCAGATACCCCTTGAGAATGCGTTCGCCCAGGCCTTCTTCGATCAATTGATGCTCGATGGCATTGCGCAGCGTGTCGGGGTCGAAATGTTCGTGCTCGGGATCGGTGATCTCGTCAAGATCACCGAGTTGACGTTGCCAGAGTTCGGCAATGGTCAGCACGATGAGCTGCCCCTGATCGTCGGGGTCGCGTTCCACGGAAATGAAGTCGAAGCGGTGTGAGTGGCCATCCCAGGTCAGCCATTGCGCCTCGCCACTGTCGAGCCAGGTGAGTACCGCCTCGGCGTAGACCGCTGCGAATTTGCGGACCTGGGTTTCTTCGATCTGGATGTCGTTCATGCGATTGACGCTGCGGGCCTGAGCACGCCATCGGCCTGTTGGTCGGCGTGGTAACTGGAACGCACCATCGGGCCGCTGGCCACGTGCGAGAAGCCCATGGCCTCGCCGACATCGCGCAGTCGATCAAACTCGTCGGGGTGCACGAACCGGGCGACAGGCAGGTGATGCTTGCTCGGTTGCAGGTACTGGCCCAGGGTCAGCATGTCGACGCCGTGGGCACGCAGGTCGCGCATCACCTGTTCGATCTCTTCGATGTCTTCACCCAGCCCGAGCATCAGCCCCGACTTTGTCGGCACGCGCGGGTGCAGGCTCTTGAAGCGCTCCAGCAGGTCCAGGCTCCAGTCGTAGTCAGAGCCGGGACGGGCCTGTTTGTAGAGCCGGGGCACGGTTTCAAGGTTGTGGTTGAACACATCCGGCGGCATGTCGTTGAAGATGGTCAGCGCCGGGTCCATGCGGCCGCGGAAGTCGGGCACCAGCACCTCGATGGTCAGCGCCGGGTTCAGGGCGCGGGCCTCGCGGATGCAGGCGGCGAAATGCGCCGCGCCGCCATCCAGAAGGTCGTCTCGATCGACACTGGTGATCACCACATACCGCAGCGCCATGTCGCGAATGGTTTGCGCCAGCTTCACGGGCTCGTCGGCGTCCAGCGCGTTGGGGCGGCCGTGGGCAACATCGCAGAACGGGCAGCGGCGGGTGCAGATGGCGCCCATGATCATGAACGTGGCGGTGCCCTTGCTGAAGCATTCCCCCAGGTTCGGGCATGCCGCTTCCTCACAGACCGTGTGCAGCGCGTTCTCGCGCAGTGCCGACTTGACGCGACGCACCTCGGCGGCATTGCCCAGCGAGGCGCGAATCCAGCTCGGCTTGCGGGGCGCCTGGGTCGTGGGTTCGATCTTGATCGGAATGCGCGCCATCTTTTCGGCGCCGCGCAGTTTCTCGCCGGTGACCAGCGGTGCGGGACGGGTGGGGGGCGTGGCCTGCGACATGACGCGACATCCGTTGAAGCGGATGGGGAGTTTACGTCAGCCCGCCGCGCGCAGCGTGGCGGACGCGGCCATTCAGGACAGCAGCGCGTCGATCGTCCCGTCGTGGCGGGCAGCGTCGGTGGACGCTGCGGCTCGTCGCGGTTTGCTGGCGCTGGGCGTCAGGCCCAAGGCGGTTTCGATGGCCTGCTGGGCTTGCCGGGCGAGTTCTTCCCGGCGCAGCGCCCCGCCGTGCCTGATGACCGGGCAGTAGTGCAGTTCTGCCCGCAACGTCGGGACCTGAATCAGTCGGCGCAGGTGGCTGAGCAGGTCGTCGTCGCCGATGAAGGGCGCCGGAAAGTGTCCATCGGTGGTCGCGCCGTAACGCAGCGCCGCGGGCTGGACAGCAACCCCGCTCTCCACCGCAGCGGCGAACAGCCGGGCGTGGAAGGGCAGCACCTGGCGACCATCGGAGGTCGTGCCCTCGGGGAAAATCACCACCACGCCGCCCTGTTGCAGATGTGGCACCAGACGCTCCACCAGCGGGGCGGAGGCGCCCTTGCCGCGACGGATGTAGAAGGTGCCCAGCGCGCTGGCCAGCCAGCCGGCGACGGGCCAGTCGCGCACTTCCGACTTCG
>Ga0207908_1000069_pt1 | contig 47908 bp, 31 predicted proteins | sample MalvirmetagMSP81_FD_184224 | JGI IMG/M metagenome (GOLD analysis project Ga0207908, IMG submission 184224) | Marine viral communities from the Deep Pacific Ocean - MSP-81 (SPAdes) | ecosystem: Environmental > Aquatic > Marine > Oceanic | place: Pacific Ocean | collected 2011-04-18
GTTTCTGAGCCAGAGCCCCACGTGGGCACCCTACCTTTTGCTTGGGGGTGGCGTCATGCGTTCGGAAGCCACCGCCAACAGTCCTTTCGCCCCTCTGCAACGGCTCGATCAGCGCCGCGCATTCGGTAACGTCGGCGCGGGCTTGAAGTATTTCCCGATGACCGCGAACGTGGGCTGGACGGCCGACTACCGGTTCCGCTACTTCGACACCAATGTGGCCGGCATCGAAGAGATCGGTGATCACATCGTGTCCTTGGGCCTGCTGTTCCCGCTCGGCTCCAAGGTGGCAGCCGCACCCGCGCCCGCTGCGGCCGTGGTTGACAGCGATGGCGACGGTGTTCCGGATGATCGTGACCTCTGCCCGGGCACTCCGGCGGGTGTTGCGGTAGATGCACGCGGTTGCCCTGCTGACTCGGATGGCGACGGCGTGCCCGATTACCTCGACAAGTGTCCAAAAACTGCCACGGGCGTAACGGTCAACAAAGACGGATGCCCGGTTGATGCGGCCGGTCCCAACCGTACCTTCGAAAACGTGAACTTCGCGTTCGACCGTTCCGAGTTGACGTCTTATGCTCGCGGCATCCTCGACAATGCGTCGCAGGTGATCAACGAGTTGTCGGGTCAGTACGGCGGCCTCAAGGTGCAGATCGACGGTCACACCGACTCCGTGGGTAGCCCCGGCTACAACGTGGCGCTTTCCGAGCGTCGTGCCAACGCGGTGAAGCAGTACCTGATCCGTAAGGGCGTCGATGCCAAGCGTATCGAAACGCAGGGCTTTGGCCTCACCAAGCCGATTGCCACCAACGAGACGGAAGCTGGCCGTGCGCTCAACCGTCGCGCTGAAGTTCGGACCCGAGCATCTGACTGATCTGCTCAGGTTGTAATGTGTCTTGAGACCCCTCCGCCGTAATGGCGGGGGGGTTTTCTTTTGGTGAGTGCGTAACGCCATCACGCCGGGTCGGTATCATGGCGGCCGCTCGATCATGGCCAGCACGCCGTGCGTGCCTCAATTACACAGGGGTGCGTCTTGGTCCAACCCAGTCCGTCATTGATGCCAAAGAGTCGTAACTGATGCCAGTTCACCGTTCACGTTCAAAATATGCCGGTGGCAAGAAAGGGCGATGGGCGCTGTTGTTCACGGCCCTGGCAGCAGCGGCATCGGCTGGGGCGCAAAGTTCATCCCCGCTGGCGTTGACGCTCTCGCCGGCGCTCTCTGCCGGCGCGGTTGCCCGGCAGACGACAGCCGTGGTGGCCGTGCCTGATGCTTCAGGCGGCATCGACAGCCTTGCTGCCGCGCTCGCCGCCGCCATGCGAACAGAGCCGAGAATTCGAGAAGCCGAGCGCATTGCCGCTGCCAGCGGCTTCGACACTCAGGCTGCGCGAAGCGGGTTCTTCCCTTATGCCACGGTCGGCGCCAACCAGGACGATGACGGAAATGGGTCAACCTCGCTGCGTATCGTGCAGCCACTCTGGAACGGTGGTCTCACGCGCGCCCAGGTTGACGGGGCGCGTGAAGCAGAGCGCGTCGCGTTGGCCGAAGTCGACAGTGCGCGCCTTGAGGTTGGCGTCGAAGTGCTGGAGGCCTACCTCAATCTGGTCGCCGCCGAAACTCAGATCGAACAATGGGATCAGCAAATCCAGACACTTGACAGACTGGTAGGCGTAATTCAGCGGCGCGCCGAGGAAGGCGTGGCGCCCGATGCCGATGTACAGACCGCGGTCAGTCGTCTCCGCCAGGCTGAAGCAGGTCGCGAGGCCAGTCGTTCGCAGGCTGCCTCGCAGACTGCCGAACTTGCCCGCCTTACCGGCACCGAAATCGGTCGGGTCCAGTGGCCTGACCTGGGGCGTCAGCTCTCACCGCAGGAGCGGGTGATCAATGAGGCGCGCTTGGTCGAGGTGCACCCTCGAACCGTCATTGCCCGCGCACTGATCGAACAGCAGCGCGCCGAGGAACGCCGCCAGCGCGCAGAGATCTGGCCCGAGCTGCAGCTGCAATACCGAGCCGATGTCGAGGGCGTGCGCTCATCCCAAGCCGATGGTGCGCTATTGGTTTTGCAATACCAGACCAACAACGGTTTGCGCGGCTACCGAACGGCACAGGCAGAGGCCGAGCGTACCCGCGCAGCGGCTGAACGCCTGGTCCAGGCGAAGCGTGATGTCGTGACCCGCGTCAGGGTGGCGCAAGCACAATGGGTTGCCGCAATGGCCCAGCGACGTGCCCAGGCGGCGGCCGTTGCCGCCACCGACGTGCTCATTGACAGCTTTCTGCGGCAGTTCGAGGTTGGTCGCAAATCGTGGGTCGAGGTGCTCAACGCCTCGCGCGAAGCCAACGACACAAGGTTGCAGGCCATTGCCGCCGAGCGCCAGTTCTGGTCGGCCAATGGCACCCTGGCGCTGGAATCGCTGCAGTGGCATCGGCTCAGTGCAGCCGCCCCGACCGACGACCAATGGCGCGACCCTGACCCGCAACATTCACCCGAAAACGCGGGTCCTGTCGCCGAGGCGGTCGAACCTCCTGCTGATCATCCGCCCCAGACCGACACGCCACCATGACCGATGTGAACGACAGCATCCCTCGGGCCGAACTCGTTTCCGAAGCCCTGCGCAAGATGGCCGGGCTCAGGGGCCTGCATGTCTCCCTTCGTGAGGCCGCGAACGCCTGGCGGGACGTGCCGCACCGCACCGCGCAGGGGCGTCTGGCGGCTACCTGGGCTCTGCTCTTTCCCGGGCACGGCATCGAGCGCGTGCCGATGGACCGTGCACACCCATCTCAATTGCCGGCGTGGGTGCTCGATGCTGATCGTCTCGGCATTCTCAAAGATCTGGGCGACACCCAAAAACCACCTCAGATTGACTGGTACCCCAAGCCTGACGGCGATCTGCCCATGCCCGAAGTCGTCTGGGTGCCGGTGACGCCCACCGCGATACCCACCGACGACCTCAACGTCAATGCTGAACGCCGCGGCCCGGCCACGCGGGCCATCGTCGCGGCCTTCAGGGCGCATTCCGGTGTTTTTCTCAATGTTGCGCTGGTCACCCTGATCATCAACTTCATTGCAATCATTGGCCCGCTGTTCGCCATGCAGGTTTACGACCGGGTCGTACCCAACCTCGCGTACGCCACGCTATGGGTGCTGGCGGCGGGCGTGCTGCTGGCCTACGGCTTCGACCTCATCCTCAAAATGGCACGCATGCGCATTCTTGAGCGAACCACCCGGCGCATCGACGAAGCCCTGTCGCTGCACTTCTTCGATCAGGTTCTGGGGCTTAAGGTTGACCGGCGCCCCCCCCGCGTCGGCTCCCTGGTCGCCCAGGTACGAGACTACGAGGCCATCAAGAACGTCTTTACCTCGTCCACCCTGTTCGCCTTGGCCGACCTGCCCTTTGTCGTACTCTTCATCGCCATCGTCTGGATGATCGGGGGCGCCGTGGTCTGGGTGCCCATCGTATTTTTCATCGTCTGCCTGGTCATCGCGGTGGCGGCGTACCTGCCGATCCAACGCGCCCTACGCGATCACAAAGATGAGATGACCCGACGCCAGGGTTTGCTGTTCGAGGCGGTCGCCGGCACTGAGCGAATCAAATCCCTGGGCGGAGAAGCCAGCTTTGACGACCATTGGCACCGAGCAACGCGCGCGGTCAATCGCCACGGCGAGCGCGTGCAGAGCCGAATTACCACCAGCCAGTTCGTCACGCAATTCTTTCAGCAGTCGTCCTTCGTCGCCATCATCATTGTCGGGGTCACCCAGATCGAAGCGGGTGTGCTCAGCATGGGGGGACTGATCGCCACCACCATGCTTTCGACGCGTGCCCTCTCGGCAACCGCTGGTATAACGCCCCTGCTGCTCAGTTGGGGGTCAGCGCGATATGCGCTTGAGATTCTCAATCAACTGTTCCGCTGTCCTTCCGATCAGGACGACGCCCGACAAGCCAGCACCCAAGACCTGAACCTTGCGCTCTCGCTTCAGTCGGTGCGCTACCAGTACCTTGGCGACCAATCCGTCACCCTTGACGTTCCTGCGCTCAATATCGATCCTGGCGAGCGGATCGCCGTGTTGGGCGCTAACGGCAGCGGCAAGTCAACAATGCTCAAACTGCTGGCCGGCATTGCCACCCCCACCGCAGGCGAGGTGCGCATCGGCGGGCTAGACATGCAGCATTGTCGACCAAGCTGGTTGCGCGAGCGGATTGGCTACCTGCCTCAAGATGTGCAGCTGTTCTCGGGCACGCTGGAAGAGAACCTCACACTGGGCCTTGCCCGCCCTCCAGAGACCGACATCCGCAGCGCGCTCCGTGCCAGCGGCCTGCTGGGCGCAGTCGAGCGGCATCCACTGGGGCTCAACCTGCCCATCCGCGAAGGCGGCAGTGGTCTTTCGGGTGGACAGCGGCAACTGGTGGGCCTGACCCGGCTGCTGCTGCAGCAGCCGCGCATCTGGCTGCTGGATGAACCCTCTGCAAGTCTCGACAACGAAGCCGAAGAGCGGCTCATTGCCGTGCTTGGCAAGCTGCCCGCCAGCTACATCATCATTTTCACGACCCACAGACCCGTCTGGCTCAAACTGGCCAGCCGGGTTCTGGCGCTTGAAAACGGCGCAATCAAAATTGACCAGCCTGCCGAGAAAATCAGAATTGGTACGGCCCGCAAGCCAACCCCCCACGCGATCAATACGACAGACAAGCCCAAAAAACTGAGCCCATCTTCCCCATAGGCGGGGCGTCAGCCCGTTGGCGAGGCGCAACGTGGGCAATGATGCCTACGGCCGCCCCGCCCGCGGCATCGGCCTTAGCGCGCCAACCCGACCAACCGACACTTCAACGTCTACAGCGACCCACCCGCTGCAACTCACCTATCATTCGGCGCATGGCCAAAACCGACAGCACCGACCTGCAAAAACGATTGTTTGCCCGCATCGAGCCCCTCCGGCACGGACCTGAATCGCGCATCGGATTTCTATTTCTGGCGCTATTGGCCGCGTTCGGTGCATGGGCCAACTGGGCCGAAATCGACGAGCAAATTCGCACGCAGGCCACGGTGATCGTCTCGTCGCGCTCGCAGATCGTGCAATCCATCGACGGCGGGGTGATCACTGAACTCAATGTGCGTGAAGGCGACACCGTCGCCAGGGGCGACCTGCTGGCGGTGCTCGACCCCGCGCGTGTTCAGGCCAGCACCGACGAAATTGCCTCCAAAACCATCAGCTTGAGGGCCATCATGCAGCGTCTGGAAGCCGAAATTGCCGACACCCCGCTGCGCTTCGATGCCGAGATTCGTCGTCATCCCACCGTTGTTCGCGCCGAGACTCGCCTCTACGAACGCCGGCAGCAGAGCCTGACTGAAGAAATCGCCTCGCTGGAAGACACGCTCGCCTTCGCGCGTCAAGAAATGCAAGCCCTGAACCGTCTTGCTGCCACGGGAGATGCCTCATCGACCGAGGTTTTGCGCGCGCAACGCCAAGTATCCGAGTTGCAGGCCAAGATCACCAATCGCCGTAATGCCTATTACCAGGAGGCGCAGTCAGAGCTTTCGCGAGCGCGGGCCGAGCTGTCCCAATCGATGCAGGTGCTGGCCCAAAGGCAAGAGGCACTGGCCTCCACCAAGCTCTACGCCCCCATGAGCGGCGTCGTCAACAATGTGCGATTCACCACCATTGGCGCCGTACTGGGCGCAGGGGACGAACTGCTTCAAATCGTGCCCTCTGATGAGCCGCTGATCGTCGAAGCCCGCGTCTCACCGCGCGACGTGGCGTTTGTGCGCAGGGGTCTCAAGGCCAACGTCAAACTCGATGCCTACGACTACGCCATTTACGGGGGCTTCACCGGCGAAGTGGTCTACATCAGTCCCGACACCCTCGGGCGAGCCGAAACCGGTCGAGACGAAGAGCCTGCTTACCGTGTTCATGTGCAGATCGATGCAGAACAACTACTCGCAAAGACGGACAAAATCGACGTGATTCCCGGAATGACGGCCACCGTCGAAATCATCACCGGGCGGCGCACGGTTGCGCAATACCTGCTCAAGCCGATCAGGCGCGTGCGCGACAACTCCCTGACCGAGCGCTGAGGCCCCCCGAAAGGGGCCCTCTGGAAGAAAGCGGCTGCCGGTGCAACCGCCTCGTGGTGGCCACGGTGCGGGCGATCGCTCGTGGGCAGACTCGCGCTGTAATGGCATTGAATTTGCTAACACACCGCGAAAGACGTGCGCGATCGCCCGCGCACCTCCCACGCGGGTCGCGCCCACTGATTGAATTGGCAATAAAATGAGAACATCATACTTATCAATAAGTTGTTCAGTTCGTGGCGTCCGCACCGCCGTCTGGCCCCGTAATTTGATCGGCCCGGCCCGGCGCATCGGTCAAGTGCCGAGGCGGCGGACTCCTCGCCTGGAAGGTGGAGGCCATTGTTCTCCCTACCGGCACTTTCCGACTGAGACACCCGCATGCTTTATGCAATTGTCAAAAAGTGTCTGATAGACTCGTTTTACATGGGCCCCTGAGGGGGCTTGTTGTAGGTTCGTGATCGGTGGTAGTTTTCTCGGACCTTCGGGGGCGCGTTATCGACGCGGCAATGGGAAACACCTTTTTAATCACAAGTCAGTAGTCGCTGTGCCGGCGCCCTGCCGGATAATCAATTTTTTCTGGAGATAGTTCATGGCAAAGGAAGTAGAAAGCCGCCTAGATGCCGCGATGCAGGCCCTTCAAACCAGCCTGCTGGTCGACGAAACAAAGCGCAAAGAAGGCGGGGAACCCCGTGAAAAAGATGCCGACCAAGTCGCAGTTGAGCTTGTGGGCGTTGCGGGCTCCGACTCGGTGATCGACCTGGCGGCACTTGCATCCGCCAGCGATCAGGCCGCTTCGAGCGTGCCCGCCTGGGCCATGATTGGTGGCGCCGTTGTGGTCAGTGGCGCCGCGATCGCAGTTGCGGCCGACGACGATGACAGCATCGAAGTCTCCGAGGTTCCGCCGGTTGATGACGGTGACGACGGCGATGACGGTGACGACGGCGATGACGGTGACGACGGCGACGACGGTGACGACGGCGATGACGGCGATGACGGCGATGACGGCGATGACGGCGATGACGGCGATGACGGCGACGACGGCGATGACGGCATGGACGATGGCGACGACGGCATGGACGATGGCGACGACGGCATGGACGACGGCGACGACGGCATGGACGATGGCGACGACGGCATGGACGATGAAATGATCAATATTCTCGAAGACGCGCAAGACGGCGTCATCACGGCAGTAGAAGGCGCGGCCGAAACCTTTGTTTTGCAGTTCTCGGTGGTTGACAACGGTGGGCTGGATACCCCTGCCGTCGCCGGTGGCAACGCCCAAACAATTTCCATCGTCGGCTTTACGCCGGGCGAAGACACCCTGCAGTTTGTCCAGGTGGGTGGTGAGTCTGTCGACGCTGCAGGCTTCCTCTCCTTGACCAACCCTGCTGCGCTGGGTCTCGACGGTTTCACGCAGATCAACTTCGCCAATGTGGCCAGCCCCAGCAATCTCGGGTTGGAGCTGCAGTTGTCCGGCATTCTGGACAGCACCCTGGGTGGTGATGATCCGTTCTTCTCGGTGGTAACGGCCTAAGGGCCGTTCCCTGATTCGCGCACACCAAATCAATCAATCCTAAGAGGCTTTCATGGCTACCATTTTTCTGGGTTCAACGCCGACCAGCAACAACATCAGCGACGCGTTCCCCAACAGCTTCACCAGTAACAGTGAAGTCATCAGCAACGAATACATCATCAACCCCAATCTGACGGCTCCGGTTTCGATCGCCGATCAGGGTTCTCCGGTCGTCAAGCTTTCTGCCGGCAATGTCGACCTGTTCCAGGCGATCAACGTCGGCGGGACGGTTCAAATTCGCATCACGTTCGACACCGGTGCGGTCATCAATCTGGTCACCAGAACCGACAACGCCGTCAACTACAGCGTCACCCTGGGCACTGGCGAAGAGCTCAACCTCGTTGAGTTGACCGAGGCTTTCGGGCTGGTCTTCCCGGAATCCGGTGACCCGGCCGTTTCAGCCGCCATGCTCACCATCGAGGCGGATGGCACCATCACTGACCCCAGCGCCGCTAACAACGTCCCTGTCGCCGAAGCGGTAGCCTTCGACGCCGTGGAAGATGGCGACGCCATCGACGGCCAGCTCGTCGCCACCGATGCAGATGCTGACGACACGCTCACCTTCGCGCTGGCCGAGGGTCAGGCCGATGTCGCAGGCTTTACCCTCAATGCCGACGGCAGCTACAGCTTTGACCCCTCAGTTGAGGCCTACCAGGCGCTTGCTGAAGGCGAGACCCAGGCCATCGTCGTCAACTACACCGTCACCGACGGTGAAGACTCCGCCGACAGCACCATCACCATCAACCTCACCGGCGCCAACGATGCACCGAGCGCGCAGGCAGCGGTTGAAGTCACCAATGAAGACGATGCCGTCATCGACGGTCAGTTGATCGCCGCAGATGTTGACAACGGTGCCGTGCTCACCTTCGCGCTGGCTGAAGGCCAGGCGCCGGTTGCCGGCCTTACCCTCAATGCCGACGGCAGCTACAGCTTCGACCCCAGCGATGTGGCTTACCAGTCACTGGCACAGGGCGAAGTGCAGAACATCGTCGTCAACTACAGCGTCACCGATGGCACCGCCACCGTGACCAACACGTTGAGCATCGCCGTCACCGGCGTGAACGACACGCTGACTGCCGCGCCCGAGGCCATCGAGGCCCAGGAAGAAGGCCCGGCGATTCAGGGTCAACTGGATGCAACCGATGTCGATGCGTCCGACGTACTCACCTACGCGCTGGTCGGTCCCGCAGTCGACGGCCTTACCCTCAATGCCGACGGCAGCTACACCTTCGATCCGGCACTTAACGCCGCAGCCAGCGCCTTGACCTATGCCGACGCGCCGCTGGTCATCAACACCCAGTACAGCGTCACCGATGGCACCGAAACGGTCACGCGTGACATCGCAATCACCGTCACGCCCACCCCGCTGACCTTCAGCTTTGCCCAGTCCGACGTCGAAGTGGCTGAGGGCGAGCCGGCGCGGTTCGTGGTCACCGCATCCGAAGCCATTGCAGCAGGTGATGTGGCCCAGGTGGTCTTCCGTATCAACCCTGCCAACGTTGAAGCGCCCGACCAGAGCAACGGCCAGACCAACGCCAATGACTTCGGTTCGGCGCAACTCAATCCCATCACCCGCACCATCGCAGCCGGCGAGACTGAAGCCTTCATCGAGTTCGTGCCCCGCATCGACAACATCGATGAAGTGCCCGAGGCATTCACCGTCACCGCCACCATCAACGGTGTTGGCGACCAGCCCCAGATCAGCTCGAACGGCCTGATTCTCGACAACTTCCTGCGCGCTGACGACATCATCCTGACCGAGATGGCCGACACGGTCACGCCCACGTCCACCAACCCGGACACGCGTACCACCGACGGCAACGACTTCATCTTTGCCGGCACCAACGCATCAGCCACCTCCCACACCCTCGGCACCAACGACGTGCTCGATGGTGGCGACGGCTACGACACGCTGCAGATCGTCGAAGACCGTCCGCCAGTTATGGGTTCAGTGCCCCCGAGCGCAACGCCGCTCATCCCGTCGATGCAGAACGTCGAGCGGCTGCTGTTGCAGTCCAACACTTCATCGACTGTCAATCTGGTCAACACCACTGACCTTGAGCGCATTGAAGTCATCAACTCGGGCGCCGCCGCAACAGCCTTCCTGAATAACCTGGGCCAGAACGCCACGCTGGTGTTTGAAGACTCACTGGGTGGTGGGCTCAATGTCGGCTATCGCACCGGCCCCAATGGCCCCACCCCTGCCGACCTGGCAGAAGTGAATGTCGAGCTTAACAATGCGGCGGGCTCTGCCCTGGTGTTCAACCGCGCTGTGAATACGCAGCCCGACAACATCAACACGCTGAACCTCGCAGTCGCCGGCACCGACGTGGTGCTGTCGAACACGGGTGCAGGTGTTCCCGAAGGCACCAACACCATCACCGGCCTCAATGGCGGCCCCAACCCCGGCCTGACCACCCTGAACCTCGCCACCAGCCAGGTGCTGAGCGAAGACGGCGTGCTGGGCGATCCGCGCACCGATGTGGCTGATCTCTCCATCCAGCGCGAAACGGTTGGCGGCGGCCTGTTTAACAGACTGACCTCGGTCGATGCCACCGGGCTCGACGGCACGCTCAACCTCGATCTGCTGGGCAACACGCGCATCGCCAGCTTTGTGGGTGGCGACGGTGACACGCGCCTGGTGCTTTCGGGTGGTGGCGCACCGCGCGTCGCCTACGACGTTGAACTCGGCGCGGGCGATGACCTGTTCATCACCTCTGCGGCGGGCCTCAGCGGCGCCGACCTGTTTGAAGGCGGCGACGGTAACGACGGCTTCGAAGTGCACTTTGGTGCGGGCGGCCCGGCCAGCGTACTCGGCGGTCCCGTGGTGGCTGCCATCAACAACGCGACCGGGTTTGAAGACCTCATCATTGATCGGTGGGTTTCAAACGGTGACATCAACCTTGATGCCGGCGTGGTCAACACCTTCAGCAACTTCATCTTCCAGCACACGGTGCCGGGCAACCCCGGGATGACGCCGTTCAGCGGCAGCAGCTCGCGTCTCGGCACGCTCGAAGACGTGGTCGTCACCAACACGGCTGACTCCGACAGCTTCCTCGTCAACGCTGACCAGGTCGCATCGCTGAACTTCAGCGCAGCCGGCGGTGCCACTGCGCTCGACCTCACCCTGGCCGGGCTTGATGCGGCCACGGGCACTGTGGCTGCCGGGGCCAACGGCCCAGCGCAGGTCAACGACGATGTCGACGCGCTCAATCTGTTTGGCTACAGCACCGTTGCACTGTCAATCGACAATGACAACGGCAGCTTCGAAGACGTCAGCACCGACCGCAACATTCTCGGCGGCAACGCCCGTCCGCTGGTTCGTGGTGACACCTCCATTGACCAGGTCGCACTGTCCAACGGCACCGTCGTCAATATCGATGGCGTTGCCCGGCGGTTCGATTTCGTTGCAGCTGACAACACTGGGCAGCCCGGCGTGAGCCGCGGCATCACGGTTGATGCCAGTGCACTGGACACCCTCGCGGGTTCCGGTCCGGTCCCGCCCAACCTGTTCGACTTCAGCGCGCTGGTCGGCAACGGCAGCATGACCTCGGTCACCCTGACCGCCACCGAGCAGGACGACGTCATCGGCGGCTCACAGGGCAACGACATTCTCAATGCCGGTAATGGCAACAACGTCATCTTCACGATCGGTGGCAACAACACCGTGACCTCGGGTGACGGCGATGACACGGTCTTCGCGGTTGAAGGCATCAACGTCATCAGCACCGGCGCGGGTGATGATGTCGCCGTGTTCAGCACGCTGCCGGGGAGCAACGAAGAAGGTCTGACCTCCACCGACAGCTTCGACGGCGGCGAAGGTGTCGACCGCCTGACCCTGGTGTACGGCGTGGGCAGCGATGCGGCGAACAACTCGGTTGAAGACGGCGTCTTCAGCCAGGTCAGCAACACCGAAGAGTTCGAGCTTGGCTACGAATCCGCCAACGTTCTGTTCAACGATCTGGCACGTGCTGCCGGCTTCACGGACGTGATTGGCAGCGAACGTGATCTGTCGCTGTTCCTCGGCGAAGGCTTCACCAACGACCTGCAGGTTGAACTGCTCAATCCGTCAATGATGAGCAGTTCGCACTTCATCAACGGATCGGGTTCTGGCACCGGCACCAACCCGTACCGGGCCGACCTCAGCATCTATGCAGAAGCCGGCGTCTATGACGGCAGCAACACCTTCCTCGGCGGCACGGGCGACAACACCCTGATCGTTGAAGCCGACGACCTGATCGCTGACATCAGCGGCCAGATCGTTGACTTCCAGACCATCAAGATCGTGCAAGACCCCGCCTCCAACGCCAATGTCGACGCCGTCGACGAAGTGGCAGTGGTGCTCAACGCACCGAACATCGTCGGCACGGGTGAAACCCTGACCATCGACGCCACCGACCTGCGGGCCAATGACCGTGCAGTCATCGACGTCACGGCCGCGCTCACCGCGTCGCCGACGTCGTCGCCGGCAGTGACGGGCTTCATGCTCAACATCACCGGTGGCAGCGGCGATGACTTCTTCTTCGGCAGCCGCGGCGATGACGTGATCAATGCCGGCAACGGTGACGACTATGTCTTCGGCGGTCGTGGCAGCGATGCCATCAACGTTGGCGGCACGGGCAACAACGTGCTCGCCTACGCGGGCACTGAAGACTCGCGCGGCACCTCACTCGACCGGGTCAGCGGCTTCACGGTTTCGGGCCCCGATGCAGATGTCATCAACATTGACACCAGCTTCCTCAGCGACCTGGGCGCGGTGGGCAACTTCCGCTTCCTGGGCAACGTCACCGGCTTCCAGAACGCACAGGGCGCGGTCCGCTCACAAGCCGAACGTGCGGCCGACAGCGATCCGGGCGCGGCACTTGAAGCCGTGTTCGACATTGCTGACGGCTCACTGTGGTTCGACACCAACGACAACGGCCTGCTCGACGGCACCGACCTTCGCCTCATTCTCGAAGGCGTTACCGGCCTGCAGTTCAACGCCATCAACCGCACGTCGAGCAACATCTCGGTCAACAGCGTCGTGCAGACGGCGCTGAGCATTGACTACGTGGTCGATACCACTGCCAACGGCAGCAACAACATCTTCGCCGACGGCACCGATCTGGGAATCAGCTTCTTCACCAACCTTGAAGACCGCAACGTCATTGACTTCCTCAATGCAGGCGATCTCGACAGCCTGACCCTCGGCGGTACCACCACGCTGGGTGCGGGCACGGCGTCATTTGCCGACGTCACGCTCAATTCGGGCGCGGCTTTGACCCTGACCAACGCGCAACACACGGCGTTCGTCACCGATGCAGACGCCGCCGGCAGCCTCGCGGTGGGCGGCAACGTGGCCATCAACATCAGCAACGTTGCAACGCTGACCGGCCAGCAAGATGTGGCCACCTACGGCATTCAGGGTGGCTCCACCTTCACCCCGGGGGCGGTTGACCAGAACGTGACCGAACTGACCGAAGGCAGCAGCACCATCACCTTCATGGGTGAGGCCTACACCGGTGCCTTCGTGGGCTTCAACGACAACAACGACTTCTTCAATGTTGTTGACGGCACCGACCTTTCGGGGCTCACGGGCGATGTGCTGGATGGCACCTTCAGCTTTGCGGGTCTGGATGCTGAAATCACCCTCAACGGTGCGCAGAATGCCAACGCGTCTTTCATCAGCGCGGCCGGCACTCAGGTGGTCAACGTCGAAGCGCCGACTGACTTCACTGCACAGTCGGGAATCGAGCAGTACGAACTGCTGAATTCCAGCGGCCCGTCGTCTGTTGATTTTGCTGCCGGCAGCCCGCTGAATACCATCGTCAACAGCGATGGCAGCGGCGACATCACGGTTGATTTCATGGGAATCAATGCAGGCACCCAAACGCTGGGTCTGCAGGGCGCCAACGACAGCATCGTGGGTGATGCCGGAGTGCTCACCAACATCACGGGCATCAATGGCGGCGCTGCAACCACGGCCGAGATTCTGGACCTGGGCGCTGCGGGCGACATCACCATGACCGTGGCGCAGAACAACGCGTTCGGTACCTTCATTGGTGTTGACGAGGTCACCTTCGACGCTGCGGGCGCTGCGGTGGTGATCAACGGCAACGTCGATGTTGCCGCCTACCAGTTGGCGGGTGCAGCGGGTGAGACCAACGCGCTGATTCTTGGCGAAGATGCCCAGGACGTGACCGGTGCTGATTCTGACGATCGCGTCAGCATTGGCGGCCGCAACATCACCGGCATCCTCAACCTCGCAGGCGGCGCCGACACCCTGGTGGCCACCAACAGCGCCAACCTGACGGCCGCCACGCTGAGCAACATCGAAACGCTTGATGTCAGCGGCACGGTCACCCTCAACGACGTGCAGCATGAAGCGTTCACGGCCATCAACGGTGCCGGCGCGGTTGACCAGCTCGACGTGCTCATCACGGGCGCGGGCAACATCAACGCATCGGCCGCAATCGAGACCTACACCCTCGATACCGACCTTGTGGTGAGCACGCCGGTTGCCTTCTTCTTTGCCGACGCCAACCAGGATCTGGTGAAGCTGGATGCCAACATTGACCTGGAAGTGGTCTTCGGCATGGGCACCTGGCAGAACACCGTCACGGGCCTGCTGGCTGCTGATGGTGACAGCGTGACCCTGCAGAACGGTGCCAACGTGGCCGGCGTGGGCGGCTTGACCGGCACTGACGAGTTGTTGATCGAAAACGGCGCTTCTGTGACCGTGACCGACACGCAGTACAACAACTTCGATGCCGGCACCATCTTCGCTGCCGGGACCGAAACGGTCACCATCAACTACACCGCGCCGGCGCTGCTGTCGGCCAACGATGTCGTTGAAAACTACGTGCTGGTGGGCACCACGGGTGCTGACATCACCTTTGACGGTGCGGATGCCACCCGCGGGGTTCAGTCACTTGACCTCAGCGGCAGCACCGGCGTGGATACGGTGCGCATTGACAACGCCACGCTCGAAGACAATGGCGCTGAAGCGCTTCTCGTCACGGGCTTCACGGCCGGCAATGGTGGGGACGTGTTCGCCTTGTTGCTGGCGACTGCACCCTCAAGCAACATGGCGTTCTTCAACAATGTTGGGAACGTGGGTGCGGCCGCCGCAACTGGTGGTGATGTTGTTGAACTGGATGCCGACACCTTCACCTTCGCTGACCTCACCAACACGGCGGCTGTGGAATCGGCGCTTACTGCGGCGCTGAACATCACCTTCGCAGGCGACAACTCGTTGGTCGCCTACGATGGCCTTGGCAACGCTGGACTCTATGCCATTAATAATGCTGGTGTGGATATCGAGCTCATCGGCATCGTGTCGGGCGTGAATGACAACGCCTTCACGGCAGCCAACTTCGCTTGATGTTGAACTGAGGTTTGTGGCATGTACTGGGCCCCGCTTCGGCGGGGCCTTTTTTTTTGGCGTGTGGCACAAGCCCAAGCGTTCAGCCGCGCGGCGGGGTGGGCGTGGGGCGCGCGGCACCCTCAACCGGGGTGTCGTGGTGCGCCACCGCCTGTCGTTTTGGAGCCATTGAATGATCGATGCCACTGCATTGCCAGTTTCACCCACCCGCCATGCGGGTTTGCGCTGGTCGCCGGCGACCCGTTTTGATTTTTGCCGCAGCGCGCGGCTGGCCACGCTGGTGGCGGGCGAGTGTCGCGCCGCAGCCATGAACGGCCCGCTGGCGTTTGTGCGCACCGCAGATGACCACGTGCTGCCGGTGGCGCTGCTGGGCCTGGGGCCAGACCCGGGCGCGCCGCCGCACAACCTGTTTGTCGATGCCAACGGCCGTTGGCGGGGCCGCTATGTGCCGGCGGCCTTGCGGGCGTATCCGTTCACCATGGGCAAAGCCGCCGGGCCGGCAGATGCCGCAGCGGCCGGTGCGCCGGCTTCGGCTCCGGCGCCGGTGCTGTGCGCCTATTTTGACAGCGGGTTAATCGGTGAGCAGGGCACGTTGCCGCTGTTTGACGAAGCCGGCAAGCCGGCCGAGGCACTGGGCAAAGTTCTGGCGTTTCTGCAGGCCGTGCACGCCGGCGAAAACCACACCCGCAGCGTGTGCGCGGTGCTGACCGCGCTAGAGCTTCTGGTGCCGTGGCCGGTCACGCTGCAGGCCGCCGCAGGGCAGCGGCAGGTCAACGGCCTGCTGCACGTTGATGAACACCGCCTCAATGCCCTGCCCGACACTGGCTGGGCGCAACTGCGCCAGGTGGGCGGGTTGGCCATGATTTACGCGCAGTTGCAGTCAGAGCAGATGCTGCCAGGCTTTTTGCAGGCGGCCGCGGCGCCGCACGAGGCGCCGCCGCGTGACCGTGCGGCCCCCGCCAACCTCGATTTTCTGCAAGAAGACCACCTCGATTTCAGTTCGCTATTAGACTGACGCCCCGCGGTGGCGGCCCGGCACTGCTGCCGTGGCGGCACCATGGCCCTCAGCCCCGGGGCGCCAAACGGGCAACCAACATGGGGCGCCCGCTGCGGCAACCCGGCCGTAAGGCCGTTGTCGGGTGAGGGCCGTGCGCGGTGCACCCGCTTTTTTTTATTTTTCAAGGGATTTTTTCATGAGCGATACCCCCGCCAACACCATCAGCATCGACGGCGTGCAGTACAACCTCAACGACCTGAGTGACGTGGCCAAGGCGCAGATCACCAACCTGCGTGTCACCGAGCAAGAGATTGCCCGTTTGCAGATGCAACTGGCCATCACCCAGACCGCCAAGGTGGCCTACGCACGTGCGCTGAAGGGCGAACTGCCCAAGCATTAAGCGGCCTGCGGCACCACAGCGCCCACCGGCACCCGCCGGTGGGCGCTGTGGGCTGCACAACGGATTGGGGCGGGCGCCTGCCGCGGCGTGCGCGACCCGTCGCCGCCGCCCCGATGTGCACCTGCCGCACCTGGCCCAAGCCTTGGCGGTGCGCCGCCGTGCCGCCGTGCCGCCGCCTGGCGCGCGCGGGTGCACCGGCGCGACGGGCCGGGCAGGCTACAGGTGGTGCAGTCATCGGCCATAATGCGCGATTGCCAAGCGGGCGCGTTGCCCTTGGCCCGGCCCTTTAACGATCAGGATTTTCATGGCGCCTGCCGCACAACCCAAAAATGAAATCAAGGCGCTGCTGGCCACGTTTGGCAGCACGTGGCGCACGGTGGCGGCCTTTTCGGCCGTGTCGAATCTGCTGATGCTGGCGCCGGCAATCTACATGCTGCAGGTCTACGACCGGGTGTTGGCCAGCCGTAACGAATACACCTTGCTGATGCTCACCGCCCTGGTGATTGGCCTGTATGCCCTGATGGGGCTGGTGGAGTGGGTGCGCTCGCTGGTGATTGTGCGGGTGGCCGACCAGATTGATGCGGCCATGAACCAGCGCGTGTTCAACGCCGCCTTTGAGCAGAGTCTGCGCGGCTCGGGCGCCAACGCCGGGCAGGCCATCAGCGACTTCACCACGCTGCGCCAGTTCAGCACCGGGCCGGGGCTGTTCGCATTTATGGATGCGCCGTGGTTTCCGGTGTATCTGGCGGTGATTTACATGTTCGACTGGCGTCTGGGCGTGTTTGCAACCGTGGGTGCCTTTGTGTTGATCATGGTGGCGTGGACCAACGAGCGTCTTACCCGGCAGCCGCTGGCGGAGGCCAACAAGGCCGCCAACCAGGCCAGCCAGATGATGACCAACCAGTTTCGCAATTCTGAAGTCATCGAGTCGATGGGCATGTTGCCGGCACTGCGCAAGCGCTGGTACGGCGTGCATGCGCTGATGATGAAGGAGCAGCGCCAGGCCAGCGAAAGCGGCGCCGCCACCGGGTCAACCTCGAAGGCGCTGCGGTTGGGCATGCAGTCGGGTGTTTTGGGGCTGGGCGCCTTGCTGGTGATCAGTGGCGACATTACGCCCGGCATGATGATTGCCGCTTCGATTCTGCTGGGGCGGGCGCTGGCGCCCGTAGACGCCCTGATTGGCGTGTCGCGGCAGTTCAGTTCGGTGCGTGCCGCCTACCAGCGCCTCGATGAGCTGTTGCGGCAATTCGCCCAGCGCGTGCCGGGCATGAGCCTGCCGGCGCCCAAGGGGCAGGTGTCGTTCGAGGGCGTGGTGGGCATGGCGCCCGGCGGCCAGGTGCCGGTGGTCAAGGGCGTGAGTTTCACGGTGTCGCCCGGCGACGTGCTGGGCATCATCGGGCCCAGCGGGTCCGGTAAGTCGACACTGGCGCGGTTGATGGTGGGGGTGTGGCCCGCCGTGCAGGGCAAGGTGCGCCTCGATGGCGCAGATGTGTATCAATGGAACAAGGACGAACTTGGCCCCTCGCTGGGGTATCTGCCGCAGGATATCGAGCTGTTTTCAGGCAGCATTTCAGACAACATTGCGCGCTTTGGTGGCGACGACCCGGCCGGTGTGGTGGCCGCGGCACAAATGGCGGGCGTGCACGAGCTGATTCTGCAGCAGCCCAAGGGCTACGACACGGTGCTGGGTGAGCAGGGCGGGGGGCTTTCGGGCGGGCAGAAGCAACGCATCGCGCTGGCGCGGGCGGTGTTTGGTGATCCGGCGCTGATCGTGCTGGACGAGCCCAATTCCAACCTCGACGACGTGGGGCAGCAGGCCCTGGCAGCGGCGGTGGCGCGCCTCAAAAACGCGGGCCGTACGGTCGTGGTGATTACGCACAGCAAAACGATTCTGGCCGAGACTACCCATATTGCGGTGATGAAAGACGGCATGCTGCAAAGCTACGGCAAAACGGCCGAGGTGCTGGGGGCCCTGTCGCGCCCCGCCGGGTCACCTGCGCTGACGGCGGTGGTGTCGGGCAAAGGGGCGCAGTCGTGAGCGCGCCGGCAGAAAAGCAGACCTCGGCCAGCGTGTCGACGCTGCCGATTGACGGCGAGGTGATTCAAGACGACAAGTCCAGTCCGGCGCCGATGGCGCGCCTTGGGTGGATCATTGTGCTGGTGGGGTTTGTGGGCTTTCTGGTGTGGGCCAGCCTGGCGCCGCTGGACCGTGGCGTGCCGGCGCCCGGTGTGGTGGTGGTGGATGGCTCGCGCAAGGCGGTGCAGCATCCGGCGGGCGGCATCGTCAAAGCCATTCATGTGCGTGATGGTTCAACGGTGAAGGCTGGCGACATTCTGCTGAGTCTGAACGACGTGACCTTCAAGGCCGCCAAAGACATTGCCCTGTCGCAATGGGTGAACGCCCGCGCCCGTGAGGCGCGGTTGATCGCGGAGCTGAGCGGGGCCGACGAGATTGATTACCCCGAGGCGCTGTTGCGCCGCTCGGACGAGGCGCTTGTCAGCCGCACGCTGGACCTGCAGCGGCAGTTGCTGAAGTCGCGCCGCCAGGTGCTGACGGCCGAGCTGTCGGCCATTGAAGAAAACATTCGGGGCGTGCAGGCGCAGATCAATGCGCTGGTGCTGGCCAATCAGGGGCGGGAGCGTGAGCTGGCGGCAGTGTCGGCACAGCGTGAGTCGCTGGTGGGCCTGGCGGCAGACGGGTACGTGTCGCGCAATCGCCTGCTGGAGCTTGATCGCAGCCAGGCGCAGCTTGAAGGGCAGTTGGCATCAAACCGGGGTGAGCGCGGGCGGCTGCTCAGCCAGTTGGCCGAACTGAAGCTGGCGCTGGCCCAGCGTCGCAGCGAAGCGGTCCGCGAGGCGCAGACCGAGCTTACCGAGATGCAGCGCGAGGCCGATTCGGCACTTGGGCGGTTGGTGGCCGCTGAGTTTGACCTGAGTAATGTCGATGTGCGGGCCCCGGCCGATGGGGTGGTGGTGGGCATGACGGTGTTCACCGAAGGCGGTGTGATCGGCGGGGGCGATCGGTTGATGGAGATCGTGCCCGAAGACCAGCCGCTGGAGGTGGACGCGCAGGTTCCGGTGAATCTGGTCGATTCGGTCACGGTCGGGTTGCCGGTGGACTTGATGTTCACGGGCCTGAACCTGAACGTGACGCCCATCGTCAACGGCGAGGTGATTCATGTGTCGGCCGATCGCCTGACCAATCCGGACACCGGCGTGCCGTATTACAAGGCCACGGTCCGCGCCACCGAAGAAGGCGTGCAGCAACTCAAAGGGCAAAAGGTTCGGCCCGGCATGGCGGTGGAGGTGTTTATCAAGACCGGGGAGCGCAGCTTTATGAACTATCTGTTCAAGCCCCTGCGCGATCGCGCCGCGACGGCGTTGACCGAAGAATGATGCGCCTGAGCGGCAGCACGCGTCGGCTCGACCCGCCGGGTGAGCGCGTTGGCACGTGGGTCGGCGGGCGCGGCGTGGCCCCGGCCATCGGCACTGCCGCGCAGCGGCGTGGTGCTTGGTGCCACCGGCTGTGGCGGACAACGATGACCACCGTGTTGGCGGCAAGCTTCAGTCTGCCGCCCGTGTGGGCGGCGGGCGGCGGCGCGCTGACAGACAAGGTGCCCGTGTCTGGCGCCCCGGCGCCAAGCCCGGCTTTTTCGTTGGAGGCGGCGGTGCTGCGGGCGAGTCGCACCGACCCCGGCTTTCAGGCCGCGCAGTTTGGTGCCGCCGCCGGACGCGAGTTTGAGGTGCTGGGCAAGGCGGCGCTGCGCCCGGCGGTGCAGTCTGGCGGCAATATCGGGCGAAACCGGCAGAATCGCGAGATCGCACAGCCGCGAGGCTCGGTTGAAGACACCCGGCATTACGATTCGTCCAACCTCAACGTGCGACTCACGCAACCTTTGTTGTCGTTTGACAACTACGGGCGCTATCAGGATGGACTGGCGCGGGCCGATGCTGCCGAGCAGACGTTTCGTGACGAGGTGCAGATGTTCATTGCCCGTGTGGTGGAGCGCTATGCGGGCGTGCTCAGCGCGCGACGCCTGGCCGATGTGCTGGCCGCTGAGGGCGACGACCTGAAGCGCCAGCGCGACGTGGCTGCGGCGCGGCTTGATCGCGGTGACGGTACGCGGCTTGAACTGGCCGAGGTGGAGACCGCCGTGCAGCGCTGGCGGGTGGAGGCCATTGGCGCGCGTTCGGCCCTGCAACGGGCGCTGCGTGCGCTGGAGGCCAGCGTGGGGCCGTTGAGCGAGCAGGAGCGTTTGTCCATTGTCGACAAAGACAGTGCGCCGCGGCTGTTCATGGGGCAACCCGAGCAGTGGATTCGTGTTGCGCAGGCCTCAAGCCCGGCAGTGGCGCTGGCCCGCAGTGAGGTGGATATTGCAAAAGCGGCGGTGACTCGGGCGCGTTCGTCGTACTTTCCGCGTATCGATGCCTTTGCCAGCCATACGCTGAACGATTCCGACACGGTCAACACGGTTGATCAGCAGTTCGAAACCAGCTCGCTGGGGCTGCAGTTTTCGATGCCGTTGTATCTGGGTGGTGCCGGCAGTGCGAACCTGCGACAGGCCAAGGCGCAGCTTGGTCAGGCCGAGTCGAGGCTTGAAGTGGCGATGGCCGATCTGACGCTGAACGTGCAGGAGGCCTTCGACCTGGCCCACGTGGCACGCGAGCAACTTGTGGCCCTGGGGCGCGCTGAAGAGGCGGCGACAGAAGCCCTGAACGCGGCCAAGGTCGCTTACAAGGCCGGTGCGGAAGGTCTGTCGGAGGTGTTGAAGGCGCAGCGCGAGCTGCGTGCGGTGCGTCGTGAGTTGATTGAGGCGCGCTATGACGCGGTGGGTTCGTTCGTGAGCCTGAACAGCGTCGCCGGGCTACTGGACGAACATGTGGTGGACCGGCTTTCGGAGCTGTTCATGACCGATAGCCCGGTGCTGCCGCCGGCGCTGCCGCTGGGGGCTGATGCGCCAAATCAGGGCCCCGGCGGTGCCCCTGAAAAGCGCGGGCTGTCGCTGTCCTGGCAGATGCAGATGGCGGGCGATGCCGGCCCTGTCGCTACGTCCATCGGCGCGCCCTGATATGGCCCGCCCTGTCACGCCTTCGCCGACGACCCGAAGCCCCGCGTCGTTGTTGGACGATATTGTGCGTCGCAACCTGCGGTTGGCGGCGGCACGGCTCAAGGACGGGGCCGCAAGTGATGCGTTTGCCATGTACGCGATGCTGTCGGGCTTTCAGCCCACGAACATTCGCGCCCTGAGGGGGCTGGCACTGGCGTCGATCCGCGCCAAACGTCGGGCCGATGCCGTGACGTTTCTCAGCGCCCTGCAGAAATCGCAGCCGCGCAACATCGATCTTCTGGAGACCCTGCTGGCGTTGACCGGCCTCGACAGCAGCGAGAACAATCAGGCGCGCTACGCCCAGACGGCGTTGCAGATGGCGTGCCTGAGGCCGCACGTGAGTCGCCCGTCTCGATCAGATACCCGGCTGAAGGTGTTGGTGCTCAATTCGCTGGTCAAGGGCCAGTACCAGTTCAATGCACGGTCTCGGGCCTTCGGCATCAGTGCGGGTCATAACAACCTGGGCACGCTGTTCGATCGAGAGGCCATCAGCGTGGAGGTGTTGACGGTTGATCCGCTGGTGATCAATCCCGATCTCATTGCGCCAGTGCTCGACAAGCTGCCCAAGGTTGACGCGGTGTATTGCGCCATTGCCGCCGCTGACCGTGCGCAGGCAGAGCTGGAAGTGGCCGACCGGATTGCGCGCGCGATCGGGGTGCCGATGATCAACGCGCCGTCGGCCATCATCAAGACTCGGCGAGAAGCCGTTTACGAGCAGTTGCGCGATGCGCCGGGGTTGATTGCGGTCAACGCTCGCTTCGTGTCACCCGCGGATGCGGCGGCGTTCAGCCAGCCCGCCTGGCGAAAGCGCGAAGGCATTGCAACGCCCTTTATCGTGAGGTCGGCGGGCTATCAGGGTGGTCGGCATATGCATGCGGTGATGTCGGATGCCGAGGCCGTGCCGTCGCTCCCGGCGAACCGGGGTTTGTACGTGATTGCCTTTCACGATGTGAGCGTTGCCGACGGTGCCGACACGTCTCTGCGGCTGTTTCCGAAATATCGTGCCTTTTGGGTCGGGGGCGAGTTGATCCCGATTCATTTGTTTGTTGCCGATGATTTCAACGTGCACAAGAAAAACGCTGATCCGGTCATGGCGACGCGTCCATGGGTATTTGAATGGCAGGCGGATTTCATCGAAAACCCTGAAGGGCACTTCGCTGCGGGTCGCTGGCAGCAGCTGAAGGCGGGCATGCAGCGACTGGGGCTTGATTATGTGGGCGTGGACTTTGCCCCCTCTACGGTGCCGGGCGATGACCGGCTGGTGATTTTCGAGGCCAACCCGGCGATGCGAAATTGGATGGCCCGGCTGCCGGAGAGCGACCCGATTCAGCGGCAGTGGGTGAAGGTGACCCAGGCAGCGCATCGCATGCTGTGCGCGCGTACCGCGCGCGCCGAGTGGCCATTCACCTTGGCTCGGGGGGGTGCTGCCCAGCCCGGAGACAAGCGGGTGGACGATGACGCTGCCGGGGATGATGCCGGGTTGCCTGACGCCATTGCGTGACGATTGCCGGGTGTTGGCGTGCCTATGGCGCGGGAGGGCGAACGATGATGTTCATCGCATCCCTGCCGGAAAAGACGCTTTGCCGGGCGGGCGCCTGACGATGCTGCCCAGGGTCGTACAGGTGCCCGCGGTAGAGGCCTGCCCATAACCATCGGGTGCCATCATGTGCCAGCAGCGGCGCGCCTGAGCTGCCGGGGCTGGCGTCGCAGTCGCTGAGCCAGACGCGGGCGCCGTGCAGGGCTTCTGCGGCGGCTGGGGGGCGGGCAAAGCAGGCGTCGCTGACCCACAGGCCGCTGCGGTCGCCCCGGTAGCCGAGCAAGGCGACCTGTGTCGGGGCGGCGTCGCCGGGCAGTAGGGGCAACCGCACGCGTGCAGGCCGCGCGGTGGCGATGATGACCACCGCCCAGTCTTCGGGGTTGGTATGGGGGCGGCCGTCAAACGCGCCGTGGCGCATGCCCACCACCGGATCGCTGCCCCAGAATCGACCTTCGACCTTGAACCGGCAATCGTTGAGTGGCGTTCCGGTGGCGGGGTCGATGACCACGTGCGCCGCCGTAAGCAGCACCTCGTGCCCTGCGTCTGCCGTGCCGGTGTCGACTATGGCGGCGGTGCCCACAAGTTTCTGGCCGGTGTCGGGGTGGCGGCAGGTCAGCCGCCCCAGTGCTTCACGAACCGGATAGGTGGCCTCGCTGGGGGTGAGTTTGCGGCGGTCGTCGTCACCAAAAACGGCGGCGTGGGCGGCGGCGGCGGTGAGCCCAAGCAGGCCCAGCAGCAACGCGCACCCAAGGCGGCAGCGGCCTGAGGCTGGCGGTTGTGGGGCGGGGTTCAATTGATTGCGCAGGGGCTTCAAAAGGGGGGCGCAGCCGTGGTCCGGCATGGTGATTCGAGCAGGTCTGAGGGGTGTCGATTATGTCGTGGTCTCAGCCTTGTCTTGCCCAATTTGAATGAGAAGCTGAAAGAGAAGCACTGATCGGGCGCCGCCGTCTGTGGCCCCGAACATGAAAAACCCCGGCCGGGGTGCGCCCGGCCGGGGTTTTCGTGCTGGGTGCCGACTCAGGGAAAGAGTGTGCCGCCGTCGAGGGGGAAGGCCGCGTCATCGCTTCGAGACCAGTTGCCCAGGTCGCGCACCCGGGCGGCGAACACGCCGAGGTCGCTGCGATCGAGCGGGCCAGCGTAGATGACGTTGTCTTCAATGAAGCTGAAGTAGGTCTGACCGGCGACCAGTTCTGGCGGAATCTCGCCGGCATCGCTGCCGAGGGTGATGGCCGCGAGGAACCGGTCTGCGAAGATCTGTCCGAGTTCGGCATTGATGATGTCGCCCTGGAACGCGTAGTAGGTTTCCGCATTCGGACTGATGCCTCCGCTGGCGCCGTATACGGTGCCTCGGTCCACCAGCAGTGCATCGACATTGACCGTGACGAGGGTGCCCGCGGGGTAGGCGGTGTCTGCCGTCCATGTGAAGCCGGCTTCGTTGGTCGGGAAGCTGCCGCCGATCACGACGTCTTTGTCGGTGAAGCCGATCTGTGTGCCGGCGACGACGTCTTGCAGCAAAACGAAGGCGATGGCATCGGGGGTGTCGGCGTTGGCGGCCATGAACAGAACGTCGCCGATGTGCAGGCGCGTGCCGCCGAACAGGCTGCCGTCGAACAGGGGGAAGGCGGTGACGTCATCGACGGCCCAGTTGCCCAGGTCTTTTACGCGATCGGCAAAAGCGGGCAGGTCGGAGCGGTCGAGTGAGGCGTTGTACCGGGCGTTGTTTTCGGCAAAGGTGAATGCGGCGCCCGCAGCCGTCACCTCCGGTGGCACATCGCCGGCGGGCGCGCCAACCGTGATGGTGGCCAGGAAGCGGTCGACGTTGATCTGGCCATTGCTGGGGCTGACGATCTGCCCCTGGAAGGCGTAGTAGGTCTCGGCCGAGCCGCTGATGCCGCCGCTTTCACCCTGAACGGCGCCGCGACTGGCGATCAGTTCGCGCGTCTGAATTGTGACCACGGTGCCGGCGGGATAGCTGATGTCGGCCGACCAGGTGAAGGCGGCCTCGTTGGTCGGAAAGGTGGTTGCGCCTGTGACGTAGTCCTTGTCGGTGAAGCCGATCTCGGTTCCGGCAATCACGTCTTTGAGCAGCGCGAAGGCAATGACGTCTTCGGCATCGGCATTGATGCCAACGAACAGCAGGTCGCCAGGGTTGAGATCGGTCATGCCCTCGGGCGGTGGCAAGCGGTCGCCGAACAAGCTGCCGTTGATCAAGGGGAAGCTGAGGTTGTCATCCACCTCCCAGTTGGCCGGGTTGCGCACCAGGGCTGCGAATGTGGACAGATCGGTTCGATCAAGAGAACCGGCATAACGGGCGTTGTCTTCATCAAAACGGATGAAGGCGTCGGCCGCCACCAGTTCATCTGGAATCTCGCCGGCATCGGGCCCGAGGTTGATGGCGGCAATGAACCGGTCTACAAAAATCTGACCCAGGTCAGCGTCGATGATCGAGCCCTGGAACGCGTAGTAGGTCTCTCCATTGCCCCCGATGCCGCCACTGGCGCCAACGCTGCTGCCGAAGTCGGTGAGCAGCGTGCCCGGTTGGATGGTCACGATGGTTCCGGCCGGGTAGGCGACGTCTGCCGTCCAGGTAAACGCCGCTTCGTTGGTGGGGAAGATGGGCGCGTCGGCGGCGTAATCCTTGTCGGTGAACCCCACTTGCGTGCCTGCTGTGACGTCCTGCAACAGGACAAACGTGAAGGCATCGGTAGAGTCGGCGTTTGCGCCCATGAACAGAATGTCGCCGGCGAACAACTGGGTGGGCGGTGCGCCACCGCCCGCGGCGGCGGTGGTGAAGTTGAACGACTCAGGGCCAATGATGCCGGCAAACGCATTGCCGGCAAGGTCAACCACCACGCCGCGGTCAAGCTGAACGTTGTAGACCGTTGCGGGATTGAGGTCGGCGGCGAGCATGATTTCAAGCGTGTCGCCGGTGAACGTGACCTGGCTGCTGTCGGCCACGGAGACGGTGCGGGTGTCGGCACCGCCGTCGCTGATGATGATGTCACCCGCGCCGGCGACGACCGGTTCGCTGAAGGTGAGCGTGATGCGGCTGGTCGGCACCGCGACGGCATTGTCTGCAGGCAGGGTGCGAACCAGGGTGGGCGGCACCGCCTCGTTGCGGGTGGTGAACGCCAGGTCAATCATCGGCGAGTCGGCCCCGGAGGCCACACCTCGCAAGGCGCCGGCGGGCAGCCGCAGGGTGTAGGCCACGCCCGGCATCAGGTCGGTGGCGGGATCGACGATCAGCACATTGCCGTCGACACCGATCTGCTCATTGGCGCTCACCGAAATGCTGCGCGTATCGCCCGCGCCGCTCAGGCTCAGAGCGCCGCCAGCAACCTCGATGTTCTCGTCAAACTGCAGGTAGAGCCGGCTGCCCACGCCCACCGCGTCGGGGCCGGTCGTTGGCGTGAACACCCAGATTTGCGGCTGATCGTTGCCGCCGCCGAGTTCGTTGGCCACGTAGAGCACGCCGCTTTCATCGGCGGTGATCCCTTCATGCTGGGCCGGCAGGCCAACGTCGATCACGCCGAAGACGTTGCCTTGACGGTCGGTGTGCAACAGCAGGCCCGACTCGTGGCTGAGCACCAGCAGGTGTGCGTAGTCGTCCGCCGATGGGTCGAGCACGTTTGACAGGGCGTAGATGTCGCCCAGATCCACAACGCCCAACTGCGCGGGGTCGTAGAGGTTGGTCGAGTTGACCTGGGTCGGTGCGCCGTTGGTGGCGGTGCCCTGATCGAAATCGACCTGGGTGAGGAACAGGCCTTGCGGGTCCTTTTCCTTGACGAGGATGAAGCCGCCGGTTAGGGGGTCAAAGCTGACGCCCTCAAGCCCGACGTTGCCGATCGACGTTCCGAGCTTGACGATCTGCACGTCGGCTGCGGTCAGCGTGGTGTCGGGCGCATACGTGAAGCGGACAATCTCGCGATCGCGCTCTTCGACCAACACGAACTGCCCATCGCCGATGGATGCGATGCCTTCAGGGTCGTAGATGAAGGTGCCCTGCGGTTGGCTGACATCGGCACCGAGGGTCATGCTGTCGATAAATTCGCCGCTGCGGCTGACCTGAATCACCGATGTGCCATGGTCGCCGGTGATGAACAGCGTGCCGGTGTCACGGCGGTAGGTGACGGCCGACGCTTCGGAGCCCAGCAGATTGGCGCCTGATCCCACGGGTAAGTCGTGTTGCGCGGTGAGGGTGTAGTTCGCGAGATCGAGCGATCTGCCCGGCGCCACGAAGCTCAAGGTTGGTGCGTCGAGCGGGCTGGGCAGCGGAGTGGCGCTGGGGCTGGGACTGGGACTGCTGCTCGGGCTCGGGCTGGGGCTGGGGCTCGGGCTGGGGCTGCCACTCGGACCTGGGGGTGCGGTTGGCGTCCCGCTGGGTAATGGCTCGAAGGGGCTCGAAGATTCGCCATCACCGCAGGCCGTCAGTGCCATCGACAGAACGCCGATTAGCGCCCAATGCATCCGACTGTTGAAAAGCCTCATCGTGTACTGCTCCCTGACGTGTTCTGATTATGGAGTCGGGGAAAGTAGAGACCCAATGTTGCGGGGCGATGGCAAGGGGGTGGGGGCGTCCGGCCGGAGCGCTTGAGACCACGCGCCGCCGAGAGATCCGCCCTGTCGTTCGAACATCGAGACGTGGCGGGCGCTGTCTCGGGGTCGCGCCGTGTGGCGGGCCGGCTTGAGGGGCGCGACGCCCGGTGATCGTTGCGGCCTTAAGTTTAGAGTCTGAGATTAAGGCGATCGTGACGGGATGACGGCCTGACGCCACGATAATGATTGCGGTCTGCGCCTGCTTTCGTTCCTCGCGTGCCGACGTGCGGCGCGCTCAAACGGCTATCCTATGCGGCCTTATTTCAAGCTGGTTACGTGGCCATGTCTGAGCGTCTTTCCCTTGCCAACGCCCTCCGCGCCCTTGCGATGGATGCGGTCCAACAGGCCAATTCAGGCCATCCGGGCGCGCCGATGGGCATGGCGGATATCGCCGAGGTGTTGTGGAACGATGCGCTGAAGCACAATCCGGCCAATCCGCTGTGGGCAGATCGCGACCGCTTCGTGCTGAGCAATGGCCACGGTTCGATGCTGCTCTATGGTCTGTTGCACCTGTCGGGCTACGGTCTGCCGCTGGATGAGTTGAAGCGCTTCCGGCAGCTGCACTCGAAGACGCCGGGGCATCCCGAGATTGACGTGACACCGGGCGTGGAAACCACCACCGGGCCGCTGGGGCAGGGTCTGGCCAATGCGGTGGGGTTTGCCATTGCCGAGACGGTATTGGCCAGTGCCTTCAATCGCGATGACCATCGCATCGTTGATCACAACACCTACGTGTTTCTGGGTGACGGCTGCCTGATGGAAGGCATCAGCCACGAGGCTTGCGCGCTGGCGGGCACGCTGGGCCTGAACAAGCTGATCGCCTTTTACGACGACAACAACATTTCGATCGATGGCGAAGTGGAGGGTTGGTTTGCCGATGACACGCCGGCACGTTTTGAAGCCTATGGCTGGCAGGTGATCCGCCGGGTCAATGGCCATGACCCGCGTGAAATCGAGATTGCGCTGAAGACCGCGCGCGATTTTCAGGGTGGCCCGACCTTGATCTGCTGCAAGACGCTCATCGGCTTCGGCTCGCCCAACAAGCAGGGCAAGGAAACCTGCCACGGCGCGCCGCTGGGCGCGGATGAAATTGCCCTGACGCGCGCAGCGCTGGACTGGCCGCACGCGCCGTTCGAGATTCCCGATGCCATTCGCGCCGGCTGGGATGCCCGCGATGCCGGCGCCAAGGCCGAGGCGGAGTGGAACCAGCGGTTTGCGGCCTATGCCCAGGCGCATCCCGATCTGGCGGCGGAGTTCAGCCGGCGCATGGCCGGCGATTTGCCCGCCGACTGGTCGGCCACGGTGCAGGCGCTGATCGATCAGGCGCTGGCCATGGACAAGCCCATTGCCACGCGCAAGAGCAGCAAGGCGGCGATTGAGTTGCTGGTGAAGGGCTTGCCGGAGCTGTTCGGCGGCTCGGCCGACTTGTCAGAATCCAACGGCACCGACTTCAAGGGCCACATTCCGCTGCGTCGCGGCTCGCTGAAAGGCAACTACGTCAATTACGGCGTTCGCGAATTTGGAATGAGCGCCATCATGAATGGCATCGCCCTACACGGCGGCCTGATTCCCTTTGGCGCCACCTTTCTCACCTTCAGCGACTATGCCCGCAACGCGGTGCGCATGGCCGCGCTGATGAAGCGCCGCAGCATTTTCGTGTACACCCACGACTCCATCGCCCTGGGCGAAGACGGCCCCACCCACCAGGCGGTGGAGCACGTGTCGGCGCTGCGGCTGATGCCGAACCTTGAAGTGTGGCGCCCGGCCGATGCCTTTGAGACGGCCATTGCCTGGCAGCAGGCCATCGAGCGCCAGGACGGCCCCAGCGCGTTGATCCTGACGCGGCAGAATCTGCCGCCGCAGGCACACGAGGCCGCCCAGGCCGACGCGGTGCGCAAGGGCGCCTACGTCATCCACGCCGGGGGTGTCACGCCCGCGCTGGTGATTGCCGCGACCGGCTCTGAAGTGGCGCTGGCGGTGGATGTCGCCAAGGTGTTCGGCGAGCAGGGCACCGCGGTGCGCGTGGTCTCGATTCCCTGCGCGGACCGCTTTTTCGCCATGCCGCGTGACGCCCGCGCCGAGTTGTTCCCGGCCGGCGTTCCGCGCCTTGCCATTGAAGCGGGCGTCACCCATTACTGGCGTGCGCTGGTGGGGGACGACGGCGACGTGATCGGGGTGGACAGCTTTGGTGAGTCGGCGCCCTATGGCGCGCTGATGAAGCACTTCGGCCTCACCATTGAAGCCGTGGTGGCGCGCGCCGAGGCCTTGCTGAAGGGCTGAGCGGCGTCGCGCGGGGCGGATTATTTGCGGCTTATTTGCGGATGCGCCGGCATCCGCGTGGGCATCAGAATCGGTGCCGTGCGCGGTTCACGCCGTTGAACTGGGGTGGCCGATCAGCCCGCGAAAGATGTGTTTCGCGTAGTCGGCCACCTGGGGTTCGGATGCCTTGAGCAGGGCCTGATAGCGCTGCTGCGCGGCGGCCTCGGTGCCATCGACGCTCAGGTCGAGCAACACCAGGTGCCCGACCACGCCCAGCACGATGGCGCACTCGAACCAGTCATCTTCCAGGCATTTGCCGCGATGTAGAACGAAGATGCTGCGTTCTTTGAGCATTTGCCGGGTCGACCAATTGCGCGTGTCGCCCCGTTGCGGGGGCAGTATTTTTTCGATGAAGGGACGCTCGCCCAGACGGCCCGCCAGCAGCTCGGGCGCGCCCAGCAGACGGGTCAGCGTGGTGCTGCGGGCGAAGCCGACCACGCCATCGCGCAGCAACAGCAGTTCCTTGATCGGGCCGATCGTCGTCATCCGTCAGGCCAGATTCGCCGCATGAAATTGCAAGTGCTCGGCAATGAAGCTCTGCACGAAGAAATAACTGTGGTCATAGCCGGGCTGCATGCGCAGGGTGAGGGCGACCTGGGCTTCGGCGGCAGCGTCGGCCAGCAGTTGCGGCTGCAACATGGGCAGGAAGGGATCCTGGTCGCCCTGGTCAATGAGGGGGGCGGGGCCCTTCCAGCCGTGGGACACCAGCAAGCGCGTGCTGTCGTAGTGCTGCCAGGGGCTTTCGTCGGCGCCCAGATACCGGCTGAAGGCGTTGCGTCCCCAGGCGCAGCGGGTGGGCGCGGCCAGCGGTGCAAGGGCTGAAACGCTGCGGTACTGCTGGGGATTGCGCAGCGCGCAGACCAGTGCGCCATGCCCGCCCATGCTGTGGCCTGACAGCGCAACGCGGTCGGCATCCACCGGAAAGTGGGCGTTGATCAGCGCCGGCAATTCCTGCGTCACATAGCTGTACATGCGGTAGCCCTGCGACCACGGGACTTCGGTGGCATCGACGTAAAAGCCGGCGCCCAGGCCGAAATCGAAGCTGTCTGCCTCGCCGGGAATGTTCAGGCCACGCGGACTGGTATCGGGCGCGACGATGGCAAGCCCCAGTTGGGCGGCCATGCGCTGCGCCCCGGCCTTGATGGTGAAGTTTTCTTCGGTGCAGGTCAGGCCCGACAGCCAGTACAGCACCGGCACTTTTGCGGTCTCGGCCTGCGGCGGCAGATAGACCGAGAAGCGCATGGTGCAGGCGGTTTCGGACGCGGCATGGCTGTAAGTGAACTGGGTGCCGCCCCAGCACTTGTTTGCGGACAGTTGCTTGAGCGTGCCCATCAGAACAGCACCACGCCGCGGATGGACTTGCCCTGGGCCATCAACTCGAAGCCGTCGTTGATCTGTTCCAGAGGCATGGTGTGGGTGATGAGCGCGTCAATGTTGATTTTGCCGTCCATGTACCAGTCGACGATCCTGGGCACGTCGGTACGGCCCCGGGCGCCGCCGAATGCGGTGCCGATCCAGCGCCGGCCGGTGACCAGCTGAAACGGGCGGGTGGCAATTTCGGCGCCGGCCGGCGCCACGCCGATGATGGTCGAGACACCCCAGCCCTTGTGGGCGCATTCCAGCGCCTGCCGCATCACCTTGACGTTGCCGATGCACTCGAAGGTGTAATCGGCGCCGCCGCCGGTCAGTTCGACCAGATGGGCCACCAGATCGCCCTGCACGTCTTTCGGGTTGACGAAGTGGGTCATGCCGAACTGGCGGCCGATGGCCTCGCGTTCGGGGTTCATGTCGACACCGACGATCATGTTGGCGCCGACCATGCGCAGCCCCTGCAACACGTTCAGGCCAATGCCGCCCAGGCCGAACACGACGCAGTTGGCGCCTGCCTCCACCTTGGCGGTGAAGATCACCGCGCCGATGCCGGTGGTGACGCCGCAGCCGATGTAGCAAATCTTGTCGAAGGGCGCGTCTTCACGCACCTTGGCCAGCGCGATCTCGGGCACGACCGTGTAGTTGGCAAAGGTGGAGCAGCCCATGTAGTGCAGCACCGGCTTGCCCTGAAACGAGAACCGCGAGCTGCCGTCCGGCATCAGGCCCTGGCCCTGGGTGCTGCGGATGGCCTGGCAGAGATTGGTCTTGCCGCTGGTGCAGTAGCTGCATTCCCGGCACTCCGGCGTGTAGAGCGGAATGACGTGGTCGCCTTTTTTCAGGTGCTTCACGCCCGGGCCCACGTCGACCACGACGCCCGCGCCCTCGTGGCCGAGAATGGCGGGAAAGGCGCCTTCAGGATCTTCGCCCGAGAGGGTGAACTTGTCGGTGTGGCAGAGGCCCGTGGCCTTGATTTCCACCAGCACTTCGCCTTCGCGCGGCCCATCAAGCTGCACGGTTTCAATCGAGAGCGGTTTGCCGGCTTCAAAGGCAACGGCGGCGCGGACGTCCATGAGGTGTCTCCTGATGGTGGGTGGGCAAGCAAGTACAAAAAGGGCGGGCATGGCGGGGCCGCATCCTCGCCGCAGGGCGCGCGCAGCCACGTTGGCGGCGTCAGCCCAGAATGGCGTAGGGCCCACCGCGCTGCAGCGCGGCACGGTAGGCCGGGCGCGCCTGGAATCGCTGCACATGGTCTTTGATGGCCTGTGGAATGGCCGGGCCGCCGCGTGCGCAGAGCGCTTCCAGCGGAAAGCTCATCATGATGTCGGCGCCGGTGAGGCGGTCATCGACCAGCCAGGTTTTGCCCTGCAGTGCCGTCGCCAGTGCGCCCACGTGGCGCTCCAGCGACGGGCCGATGTACAGGGCGTTGACCTGCCGGTCGATGGCCTTGGCAATGGGGCGGATGAAGAGCGGCGCCTTGGCCGGGACTGCGCCGAACAGCAGCTTCATCACCAGCAACGGCATCAACGAGCCTTCGGCGTAGTGCATCCAGTAGCGATGGTCCAGGCGGGCATCGGGATCGCTTGGCGGGCTCAGCGGGCCGTCGCCGTGCTTCTCGATCAGGTATTCGACAATGGCCGCGGATTCGGCCACCACGCGTGCGCCATCGGTGATCACCGGCGACTTGCCCAGCGGGTGCACGGCGCGCAGTTCCGGCGGCGCCAGCATGGTTTTCGGGTCGCGCGCATAGCGCTTGATCTCGTAGGGCATGCCCAGCTCTTCCAGCAGCCAGAGGATGCGCTGCGAGCGCGAATGTTCGAGGTGGTGCACCACAATCATGAGGCGATGACCTTCAAGCGTCAGTGGCCGCCAAGCATAACCGAGACCCGCAATCGGTCCGGCCGCGCCGCGTCGGCCCGCGGGTCAGTCGCCAAAATGCAGCGGCGCGTGCACCCGGCCACCGGGCGGCAGTTGCAGAAACCATCCGCTGCGGGACAGCTCAGCGATCACCACCTGCACGTCAACCCGCGCGAGCCTGCGCCCGGCATGCAGCCGCAGCGGCATCACCTCGGTGAGGGTGCCAGTGCGGGCCTGCAGTGCTTCAGGCAGTTCGGCAAGCTGGAATCCCTCGCGCACATAGACATAAAGATCGGGCTGGCGCGCGGCGCGGTACACGCGGCAGTCGATGCCCGCGTCGGCCGGGCTCACGACGCGAGCGCGTAGGTGTTGTCGAGGTACGCCACGATATCGGCCGACTCGTACATCGCCACGCCGGTATTGGGGTCGATGAGGTAGGGCACCTGCACCGCGCCGGTGTGCTCGTTGAGCCAGGTCCGGTTGCGGGTGGTGTTGCGCGGGCCGTTGAACAGGCGGTCGCGGAAGAAGGCGGGGCCCATGTCGGACCATGCGCCCTTGGCGGTATTGCGCAGGCGGTAGGGCAGTTCCAGTTCGCAGAGGCGCAGGCGAACGCTCTTGGCGTAGGGGCTGGTTTCAAAGCTGAACAGTTCCAGCGGTTCGGCAGGCGCTTCAGACGCCGCCGCCGCCAGTCCGCTGATGCCACCGGGGCGCCAGTTCGCCACCGTCGCCAGGTAGCCTCCGGCGAGGCGCGCGGCCCGCCCCAGGCCGCGTCCGGCCTTCTGCGTCCTGCCGCCGTAGGTGCGCAGCAGGTAGTCGATGATGTCGGCGCTTTCGAGCATCACCGTGTCGGTGTTTGGGTCGATCAGCAGTGGAAATTGCGCCTTGCCCGCCAAGGCGATGGCCTCGTCGCGAAAGCGCCTGCCGCCCTTGGGGCAGGGCTTGATCAACACATCAAGATCAAGCTCGCTCAGGGTTTCGCGGACCAGCCGACAGTAAGGGCTGCTCTCGATGTCGTAGAGCACCAGCCACTCGGCAGGCTGCACCGTGGCGGGTTTGAAGCAGGCGGTGCCGCGCCATCCGGTCAGGGTGCTGCCCAGGGTGTGCCGCAGGGCTTCGAGGTTGCTGTTCATGTAAGGCTCATTGTTCTGGAAAATTGCGCTAGTGTGCCGGTGCCCAATGTCGGGCGTGGAGGGAGATTCATGATGACGGGTATCGAGACGCTGTTGTTGTTGGCAGGTCTGGCCGTGGTGATGGCGCTGGCTTATGCGGGCCCGAGGGTGCCGGCGGTGCTCACCGGCAGTCAGCCGGCAGACGCCTGGACGCCTGGACGCGTGGCAATGCGCCAGTGGGCCCGGGCGTGTTCACGCGCTTGCAGCATGCGCACTACAACCTGCTCGAAACGCTGCCGGTTTTTGCGGTGGTGGTGTTGGTCGCGGCGGTCACCGATCGGTCAGGGCTGATCGACGGCCTGGCGCCGTACATCCTGTTTGCGCGATTGATCCAGATCGCCGTGCACCTCATCGGCACCAGCTTCCCGCTCGTTTTGGTGCGTGCGACGGCTTTTGTGGTGCAGATGATCCTGCTGCTGATCATGCTCAGTAAGCTGATCTAGTGCACCGCGTCCAACAGAGCATTCGTTCTGCCGGCGCGATGGCGCGCATCTCTTCGTTGCTCATCGTCGCGATAGGAGCCGCTATCGCTCCTCTTCGCGCCTTGATCTGCACCCCATCGCATCCGGCATCTCCTAACGCTTTGTTGGACGCGATGCACTGGCCGCCGGCGGTCAAGGCCTGCTGTTGGGGCTCGCCGTCAGGGTCTGCCGCGGTCTATGGCCTGGTTCAATAGGCTTGGCCGCGGTAGACCCGCGTTGGCGCCGCCCGCGGGGCGTCGGGTGCTGCGGGCGCGTCCAGCCGTTCGGCCTCGGCATTCAGTGGTGCGCCCAGTTCGTGATTGGCCGGTTCGGCGAGTTGCACCACGGCCGCTTCCACGGCGCTGGCCAGCGCATGCGCGCGCAGGGGGCGGCTGATGTCGGCGGCGGTACCCCGCTGGCCGTAGCGGATGCGCGCCCTGGGCCACAGGTGATCGAGCCCGGCGGCCTGGCGAATGGCGTCTGGCTGGTCGACGTCCACAATCAGAATGTCGGCCTCGGCAGGCGGTGCCCATTCAATCTGCACGCTGAGCAGCTGCGAGGCAGAAAGGGTGGTCAGTGCCGAGACCAAAGCGCGACGCTCGGCGTCGCAGACGCCCAACAGGGCGGCGGTGAAGACTTGACGTTTGATCATGGTGCCGTTCCCTGGGTTGGCGGTCAGAGTTCCGCAGCAAGAAAAGTGCCATTCCTTGCGGTCAGGTCGGCCCCGGGATCACGAAGAACAGAATTACGAAGTAATGCAAGGTGGTGCCGGCCATCACGAACAGATGCCAGATGGCATGGTGGTAGCGCATCCGTTCCAGCAGATAGAAGATCACGCCGCCGGTGTAGGCTAGGCCGCCGGCCACCAGCAGCCACAGCCCCAGGGTGGGCAGGGCCGCCATCATCGGCTTGATCGCCACCAGCCCGCACCAGCCCATGGCCACGTAGATGGCGACCGACAGGCGGTCGAACCGGCCGGTGAAGAACAACTTGAAGATGATGCCGACAATCGCCAGGCCCCAGACCACGCCAAACAGCGACCATCCCCAGGCGCCTTCCAGCGTGACCAGGGTGAACGGCGTGTAGGTGCCGGCGATGAGCAGGTAGATCGAGGCGTGATCGACCACCCGCATGATGCGTTTGGTCTCGGGCATCGGCAGGCTGTGATACAGCGTCGAGGCGGTGTAGAGCACGATCATCGAGGCGCCGAAGATGCTGCTCGCCACCACATGAACAGCGCTGCCGTAGAGCGCCGAGAAGGTCACCAGCACGCACAGCCCGGCAATGGCCAGCACGATGCCGATGCCGTGGGTCAGGCCATGGGCGATTTCTTCGCCGAGGCTGTATTTGTTGGAGGGGCTGAGTGACACAGGCCGGATCCGCAGTGGCGCCGCAAAACGGCGGGACTCATTCTGGCACGCCGGCCGTCGATGACGGGGCGCGCAGCGAGCCGCTACCCTTGCCGCTCACCAATCCGAACCACCGGAGCTTCGCATGGCCGCTTCCCCGCAGTTCGATCTGATCGTTTTTGGTGCAACCAGCTTCGTTGGGCAAATCCTGACCCGTCATCTGTTCGACCGCCACGGCACTGACGAGGGCTTGCGCTGGGCGCTGGCGGGCCGCTCCGAGCCCAAGCTGGCCCAACTGCGCGCGACCCTGGGGGCGGGCGCCGAAGCGCTGCAGTTGCTCGTCGCCGACGCCCGAAACCCCGAGGCCATGCACGATCTCTGCGGGCAGACCCGTGTGGTGGTTTCAACCGTTGGCCCCTACGCCCTGTACGGCAGCGAACTGGTGGCCGCCTGCGCCGCCACCGGCACCGACTACTGTGACCTGACCGGCGAGGTGCAATGGATACACCGGATGATCGCGCAGCACGAGGCCACCGCAAAAGCGTCCGGCGCGCGCATCGTGCATTGCTGTGGCTTCGATTCCATTCCCTCCGATCTGGGCGTGCACCACCTGCAGTCGGCGAGCCGCGAGCGTTTTGGCGCCCCGGCCGAGCGCGTCAAGCTGCGCATCAACGCCCTGCGCGGCGGTGCCTCTGGCGGCACCGTGGCCAGCCTCATGAACGTGATGAAGGAAGTGGCGGCCGATCCAGACCTGCGCGACGTCCTGGGCGATCCCTACGCCTTGGCGGCCGCCGAGGGAGTCGCCCGCCCGGCCCGGCAGCCCAGCGTGCAGTTGGGCGAGTTCGATGCCGAGATCAAGGCTTGGCTGGCGCCCTTTGTCATGGCGGCCATCAACACCCGCATTGTTCACCGCTCCAACCTGCTCAGCGGTTTCGCCTACGGGCAAGGCTTTGTCTACGACGAGGCCATGACCACCGGGCCGGGCCTGAAAGGGCAGTTCAAGGCCAATGCCGTGGCGCTGGCACTGGGCGGTTTTGTGGGGCTGTCTGCGCTGCGCCCCAGCCGTGCGCTGCTGGAGCGTTTCGTGGTGCCCAAGCCGGGCGAGGGGCCCAGCCCCGAGGCCCAGCAGAAGGGTTATTTCGATTTTCGCTTTTATGGCCGCACCGCGGGCGGCGACACCGTGGTCACCAAAGTGACCGGCGACCGCGACCCCGGCTATGGGTCTACCGGCAAAATGCTCGGTGAAGCGGCGGTCTGCCTGGCCCACGATGTCGACAGTTCAAAGCTTGGCGGCGGCTTCTGGACCCCCGCCACCGCCCTGGGCGATGCCCTCATCGAGCGGCTGGTCGCCCACGCGGGACTGACCTTCGAGGTGTTGTAACGCCCGGATCAGGCGCGCGACTTTTGCCCCCAGCAGCCCGGCCCAGGCCGGTTGAAGATTGGCGACTCGACACGGGTGCACGTCGTTCATATAAAATTCAGTGTCGCATCTGGTGCAGTCACGTCTGGCCGGCTTGCGACCGCTGCGCCTGATCATGCGCCCGGCAGCAATCCACGCAGCCCGCCCCTTGCGCTGGGTGTCCGGGCTGCTTGACCGCCGATGGTGCGCAGGCTTACGAAGTTAGTTAAGGATGTACGCTTTGCTTGGCCTCTTCGCATTCGAGGCATTCAGACAGGCGGGACTGCACTTCATCGAGGCAGCCGCGAACGATGATCACCAGCGCTCGCCAATCGACACGGACGGAACTCACCGAAACATGAAAAATGGACTTCGACTGGCACTTGCGGCCGGTTCAGCGCTCCTGCTGCTGACAGCGTGCGGGGGTGACGGCAACAGTGCCGAGAGCAGTGACCAGACCCGGGCGGACGCTCCAGACCGGCGCACGGTGATCAGCACGATCAATGCCGAAGTGAAAACCGTGGAGGTGGTGGAACGCTCCATCGGCCAAGTCAGCTCGCGGACCGCGCCCTCGCTGATCGCTGAGGTGGACGGCCGGATCACCGCCGTCCACGTGGATGCCGGTGAGCGCGTCAAGCGCGGCAAGCTGCTTCTCGAAATCGATCGGGAGCCCTACGAACTGGCCCTGGCCTCGGCACGCGCCGACGTCCGACGGTTCGAAGCCTTGGTCCATTCCCAGGGCCGTCAGCTGGAACGTCAGCGGCAATTGCTTGCGAACGGGGCCGTCACCCAGGGCACGTTCGACACCACCGAAGGCGAGTACCGCAACCTCCAGGAACAGCTCGAAGGCGCGCGGATTGCCGTTCGCCAAGCCGAACTCGACCTGCGCAACACCCGGGTGACGTCACCCGTGGATGCCGAGGTGGACGAACGCATGGTTTCGGTGGGCGATTTCAGCACCCGGGGGCAGCCCTTGTTCCGGCTGGTGAGCCAGGACCTGCTGAGTGTTCGCCTGCCGTTTCCTGAAACCGCGGGCACCCGGCTGGCCGTGGGCCAGAGGGTGCGCATGCACGCCCCGTTGTCTGCCGCCGAAGAAGTGGAGGGGACCATCAGTGAGCTGCGTCCAGGGTTGATGGGGGGCAGCCGAGCTGTGGAAGCGATCATCAACGTGGCCAACCCCGGCAGCTGGCGCGACGGCGGCAGCGTCAACGCCGAGGTGGTGCTTGAGCAGCGTGAGAGCGTGGTGGTGCCGAATCAGTCGGTGGTCCAGCGGCCGGTCGGCCAGGTCGTGTACCTGATCGAGGAGGGCACCGCAAGGGCGCGGGGTGTGCGCGTCGGCATCCGCACGCGTGAGACGATCGAGATTCTCGAAGGCCTCGAAGGCGGCGAAACCATCGCCTTGGACAGTGCCGGCTTTCTCAGCGACGGCGCCGAAGTGCAGATCAGCGAGAGGCGCTCACAATGACGCTGCCCGAGCTGTCCATCCGGCGGCACGTGCTTGCCGTGATGCTGAGTGCGGTACTGGTGCTGTTCGGCATCATCGGCTACCGGCAGGTGGGCACGGACCGCGTTCCCAACATCGAGTTTCCGGTGGTCACCGTGGTCGTCACCCAGCAGGGCGCCGACCCGGAGATCATCGATGCGTCCATCACCACGCAGGTAGAGCGCGCGGTCAACACCGTTCCCGGTATCGATGACATCCAGTCCACGTCCAGTGCCGGCGTTTCCCTGGTGGTGGTGACGTTCAACCTGGACAAGGACGTGGACGTCGCCTTCAACGAGGTGCAGGCCAAGGTCAACGAGATACGCGTCCAGCTGCCGCCGGACGCCGATGCGCCGATCATCCAAAAGTTGGAGACCGGCAGCCAGGCCATCATGTGGCTGAGTGTGCAGGGTGACCGCACACTGCAGCAGCTCAGCGTCTATGCCCGCAATGTGATTCGGCCCCGGCTGGAGAATATCGACGGGGTGGGCGAGGTGCAGATCGGCGGCGGGCTGGAGCGCAACATCCGCGTGGAGGTGTACCCCGACCGCCTGGCCCGCTTCGGGCTCACGGTCCAGGATTTGATCGAGGCCCTGCAGACCGAGCATTTCCAGCTGCCGGGCGGTTTCGTGATCAGCGATCGGACCGAACGGCTGATCAAGCTGGACATGGAGTACCACGCCCCGGAAGAACTGGAAAACCTGGTCGTGGCAAGCCAGAACGGCGCCCTGGTCCGCGTGCGCGACGTGGCCGATGTGGTCGACGGGCTTGAGGATTCGCGTTCGCTGGCCCGATTCAACGGCAGGCCTACGGTTGGCCTGGGCATCGTCAAGGTGGCCGGCTCCAATACCGTCGGCATCATCGAAGAGGTGCAGCGTCGGCTCGACGAGGAAATCCGGCCACAGTTGCCGCCCGGCATCGAGGTGAACATCGCTTCGGACCAATCCGTATTCATTCTGGAGATGGTGAAATCGCTGTACGTCACCATTGCGCTGGGCATCCTGTTCTCTGCCGTGGTTCTGTGGTTGTTCCTGAAGAACCTGCGCTCGACGCTGATCGTCGTGCTGTCGATCCCCATCTCGCTCGCCGCCGTCACCGCCGTGGTGTACTTCTTCGGCTACACGCTCAACTCACTGACCATGCTGGCCATGCTGCTGCTGATCGGGGTGGTGGTGGACGACTCCATCGTGGTGCTGGAGAACATCTTCAGGCACCGCGAGGAGGGCATCGAGGACAAGGTCGAAGGCGCCATCGTCGGTTCCAACGAGGTCTTCTTTGCCGTCATTGCGACCACGCTGACGCTGGTGGCCATCTTCCTCCCGGTGCTGTTCATGGGCGGCATCATTGGCCGCTTCTTCGAATCCCTGGCGGTGGTGGTGTCCCTCGGGGTGATTGCCTCAAGCCTGGTCGCGCTGACCCTGACGCCCATGCTGTGCGCGCGATTCCTGTCGGTACCGAAGCAGCATGGCCGTGTCTACAACGTTCTGGAAACCGGCTTCCGCCGCATGGAGGCGGGCTACCGCTGGCTGCTGGCAGGCGCTCTGCGCTTCCGCTGGAGCACCCTGGCGCTGGTGGGCGTGATCACCGTGCTCGTCGGCAGCCTGGCAGGTCGGCTCGGCGGTGAGTTCATGCCCGAGGAAGACGAAGGCCAGTTTCTGGTGATCCTGCAGACGCCGCTGGGCTCCAGCATCGACTACACGGAGGAAAAGCTGCGGGCTGTGGAGGACATTCTCGGACGGCAGGAAGGTGTGCGCAGCTACTTCATGACCATCGGCCTTGGGCAGCGGGGTCAGGTCAATGACGGGGTTGCCTTTGTCCGTCTGGAGCCGCGCGAGCAACGGCGCTTGAGTCAGCAGGAAATCACGCGGGCGGTACAGGACGCATTCGCTGGCCTGGCCGGTATCCGCGCCTTCGCGACCCCGGTTCCCCTGATCGGCGGTCAGCGGGGAGAACAGCTGCAGTTCAACATCAGCGGCCGCGATCTGGACGAAGTGGCCCGGCTGGCCAAGGAGATGGAGTCGCGACTGCGCGATGATCCGCGCATCGCCACGCTGGACCTGGGCTTGAAGCTGGACCAGCCCGAGTACATTCTGCGGGTGGATCGCGACCGGGCGCGCAGCATGGGGCTGTCCACCTTCGAGGTGACCCGGGCGGTGAACGTACTGGCCGGCGGCATCGATGTGGCGCGCTACAACGACCAGCCGGGGGATGGTGAGCGCTATGACGTACGGCTGAAGGCCGTGGACACCGCGATCACCTCGGCCGACGATCTGCGCGGGATTTTCGTGCGCGGCCCCGGAGGCGAGATGATCCGGCTGGATACCATCGCCCGTTTCGAGCCGGCACTGGGCCCCGCGGTGATCGGTCGATACAACCTGCAATACTCGGCCCAGTTCTATGCCAATCCGGCGGTTCCACTGGCCGAGGCGCTGCAGTTGGTCGAGGCCTTGGGGGATGAACTGCTGCCACTCGGCTACACGCTGAACCTGGTCGGTGAGGCCGAGGAATTCGAGCGGACCGCCGCGGCCATCATTTTCGTGTTCGTCGTGGCCACCTTGCTGGCCTACGCGGTGCTGGCGAGCCAGTTCAACTCCTTCCTGCAGCCTGTGGTGATCCTTGCCGCACTGCCGCTGGCCATGGTGGGTGGCGTCGTCGGGCTGTGGCTGTTCAGCCATAGCCTGAACATCTACTCGATGATTGGCCTGGTGCTGCTGATCGGTCTGGTGACCAAGAACGGCATCCTGCTGGTGGACCTGACCAACCAGTACCGGGCCTCGCAAGGGCTGAGCGTCGACGAGGCCCTGCAGGCCGCCTGCCCGATCAGGCTGCGGCCCATTCTGATGACCTCGCTGACCCTGATTCTGGCGATGCTGCCGGCGGCCTTCGGCCTGGGCGCGGGCGCCGAAACGCAGGGGCCGTTGGCGGTTGCCATCATCAGCGGCATGGTCTCTTCCATGCTGCTGACCCTGGTGGTCACCCCGGCAGCCTATTCCCTGCTGGAGAATGGGGTGCTGCGACTGCGCCGCTGGCGCGACAAGGCGCCCTAGTGCACCACGATCAGCGTCGCAGGAAACCGCCGCGCGCTGCGCTGAACACGCCTTCAGCCGGTTGCCGTGCCAGCCATTGCTGCCAGCGGGCGGCAGATTGGTCCTCGCGCAGTTCGGCTTCGTCAAAGCCCGCGGCGCGAATTTCCAGCGCCTGGTCTAGAACGACGGCCTTGCCACTGGCGCGCAGGCGGCCGGTGTACCCAAGACGCCGCAGCTGGCGGGCCTGTGAGTAGGCCCGTCCATCGGCAAAGGCGGGAAACTGCAGGGCGATGCAGTCAATCTGCGCGAAGTGCGGCACCAGCGCCTTCACGTCGGCGTCGTTGGCCCAGCGCACGCCGCTGTGGGCCGGCACCGGGTCGGGCAGTTCGCCGCCGTCAAACCATTGCGCGGGTTCGATCGGCGTTGTGGTCATGATGTAGAGCGCGCTCATGCGTAGATCCGCTGCTTGAACGGCTTCATGCCGACTCGGCGGTAGCACTCAAGAAAGGTTTCGTCCTCTCCCTCGCGCTGGTCGAGGTAGGTCTGGATGATGCGTTCGACCGCCTCGGCCACGTCGGCGCGGGCCACCGACGGTCCGGTGCGATCGCCCAGGCTTGCATCGTTTTCGGCGCTGCCGCCGAGGGTGAGCTGGTACCACTCCTCGCCTTTCTTGTCGACGCCCAGAATGCCGATATGGCCGACGCTGTGATGCCCGCAGCCGTTCATGCAGCCGCTCATCTTGAGTTTCAGCTCGCCGATGTCGTACTGGTCGTCGAGGGTGTCGAAGCGCGCATAGATGTCGTCGGCCACCGAGATGGAACTGGCATTGGCCAACGAGCAGAAGTCGAGGCCGGGGCAGCAGATCATGTCGGTCAGCAGGCCGATGTTCGGGGTCGCCAGATGATGGGCCTTGAGCACCTTCCAGACCGCGTGCACATCGCCCTGGGCCACTTCGGCGAGGACCAGGTTCTGGTCGTGGGTGGAGCGGGCCTCGCCGAAGCTGTAGCGCTCGGCAAGGTCGGCGACGACCTCGAGCTGCTCGGCGGTGATGTCGCCGGGCGCCACGCCGGGCGCCTTGAGCGAGATGAAGACGGCCTTGTAGCCCTCAACCCGGTGTGCCAGCACGTTGCGTTTGCAGAACGCGGCAAAGGCGCTGTCGTCGGCCTGGGCGCGTTCATGGTCGGCAAGGTCGGCGGCTGCGTCACGGCGGTAGGGGTGGGCATCGAAGTGGCGCTTGAAGCGGTCGATGGCGTCGCGCGTGAGGGTCAGGTCGCCGCCGCGCAGGCCGGCGTTCCACTCCGCTTCAACCGCGTTTCGGAAGGCCTCGACGCCGCGTTCCTTGACCAGAATCTTGATGCGCGCCTTGTAGATGTTGTCGCGACGGCCCCACAGGTTGTACACCCGCAAGATGGCTTCGAAGTAGCTGAGCAGGTCCACTTCGGGCAGAAAGTCGCAGAGCTTCTGGCCGATGATGGGCGTGCGCCCCAGACCGCCGCCCACGTACACGGTGTAGCCGAGTTCGCCCTTGTCGTTGCGCACGATATGCGCCCCAATGTCGTGCACCAAGGTGGCTGCGCGGTCGCCGGTGCTGGAGGCGAAGGCAATCTTGAACTTGCGCGGCAGCCAGTTGAATTCGGGGTGAAACGTCGCCCACTGGCGGGTCAGCTCGCAATACGGGCGGGGGTCGACGATCTCGTCTGCCGCCACGCCGGCCAGATGATCGGTGGTGATGTTGCGGATGCAGTTGCCCGAGGTCTGGATGGCGTGCATCTCCACCTTGGCAAGTTCGGCGAGAATGTCGGGCACGTCTTCCAGCTTCGGCCAGTTGTACTGGATGTTCTGGCGGGTACTGAAATGGCCGTAGCCCTTGTCGTAGCGACGGGCGATGTGCGCCAGCGTGCGCAGTTGCGGCGACGACAGCAGTCCATAGGGCACCGACACGCGCAGCATCGGCGCAAAGCGCTGGATGTACAGGCCGTTGCGCAGGCGCAGGGCCTTGAATTCTTCGTCGGGCAGTTCGCCGGCGAGGAAGCGCTGGGTCTGGTCGCGAAACTGGTCAACGCGTTGTTGCACCAGGGCGTGGTCGTGGGCGTCGTAGCGGTACATGAACTCTCGTGTGATCTCGTTGGTGAAACCCGGGCGCGAAGGGTATCAGCGCACCCGATTCGCATAAAGCGCTATGCAAAGACCTTTGGGCAATATCCCCTCAGGGGCCGGCCGCGGGCGCTGGCGCGGGCAGCAACTTGCCCGCCGCCACGGCGCGGGTTTCGGGGTCACTGATGCTGGCGATGGACTCGACGGTTTCGCGGTTCAAGTGCGGCGCGAAGGCGTGGATGAAATCGAGCATGTAGCCGCGCAGAAACAGACCCCGACGAAACCCGATGTGGGTGACGCTGGGCTCGAACAGGTGATCGGCCGGCAGGCGGACCAGGTCGGTGTCGACCTCGGGGTCGTAGGCCATGTCGGCGACGATGCCCACGCCCAGGCCGAGGCGCACGTAGGTCTTGATCACGTCGGCATCGACCGCGGTCAACACCACGTCGTGGCGCAGCCCGTGGGCGGCGAAAGCCTGGTCCAGCTTCGAGCGGCCGGTGAAGCCGAAGGTGTAGGTGACAATCGGATGCTCGGCCAGCCGCGCCAGAGTGAGGCGATGCTCGCGGGCGAGGCGGTGATCGGGACGCACCAGCACGCAGCGGTTCCAGCGGTAGCAGGGCAGCATCACCAACTGCTCGAAATGCTCGATGGCCTCGGTGGCGATGGCGAAATCGGCCTCGCCCTCGGCCGCCATCTTCGCGATCTGCGGCGGTGAGCCCTGGTGCAGGTGCAAGGCCACCCGCGGGTAGCGCTCGCGGAAGGTGGTGATGACCGGCGGCAGGGAATAGCGCGCCTGGGTGTGGGTGGTGGCGATGGCCAGGTCGCCGCGATCGGCCTGTTTGAACTCGGCCGCGACATTGAGAATGTTGTCGGCCTCCTGCAGCAGCCTGGCGCTGTATTCCAGAATGCGCTGCCCGGCCGGCGTGATCTCGGCGAGATGCTTGCCGTTGCGCACGAAAATCTCGACGCCCAGTTCATCTTCCAGCAGTCGGATCTGCTTGGAGATGCCGGGCTGCGAGGTGAACAGGCTCTCGGCCGCCGCAGTGATGTTGAGGCCGCGGCGGGCCACTTCGTGGATATAGTGCAGTTGGCGGAGCTTCATGACCGACCCTTTTATAACTGATGCGCCAATTATGAGACATTGTTAGATCAGATGGATATGGACTGGCCGTATTTTCCGCTGTTCGTGCGCGTCGCCGACCTTGAAGTGCTGCTCGTGGGAGGCGGCGAGGTGGCGCTGCGCAAGGCGCGGCTGCTGACCAAGGCCGGTGCCCGCATTGCCCTGGTCAGCGAATCGGTTCACCCCGGCTTTGCCGAGATGGCGACCGCGGTGCGCGTCATGGGCCCGCGCTTCGCGCCCGAGCAACTTGAAGGCGTGCGCCTGTGCATCGCCGCGACCAGTGACGAAACCTTGAACCGGCAGGTGGCGGCGGCCTGTGAGGCGCGCGGCATCTGGGTCAATGTGGTGGACGACCCGCTGGCCAGCCGCGTCATCACGCCGGCCATCATCGACCGCAGCCCGGTGCTGATTGCCATCGGTTCGGCGGGCCAGGCCCCGGTGCTGGCGCGACGGCTGCGCGAACGGCTGGAAGCGACCATTCCCTTCGGCACCGGGCGCCTTGCGCGCTTCATCGGGGAAGCCCGGAAGCGTCTGAAAGGGCGGATCAATCCCGACCAGAGCCGACGGCTGTGGGAATACTTTCTCGACAGCCCGGCCGCCGAAGCGCTGCTGCACGGCGACGAAACCCTGGCGCAGCCCACGGTCGACCAGTGGCTGGCAGGCGGCCAGATCCGCCAGGGTGAAGTCTGGCTCGTGGGCGCCGGCCCCGGCGATCCTGACCTGCTCACCTTCAAGGCGCTGCGGCTGATGCAGTCTTGCGACGTGGTGCTGTTTGATCGCCTGGTGCCCGGCGCCATCATGGATCTGGTGCGGCGCGACGCCGAGCGCGTGTTCGTCGGCAAGCGGCGCGATCAGCACACCGTGCCGCAGGCGGAGATCAACGCCGAGCTGCTGCGCCGTGCCCAGGCCGGCCAGCGGGTGCTGCGGCTGAAGGGCGGCGACCCGTTCATCTTCGGGCGCGGTGGCGAAGAGATCGAGCCGCTGGCCCGGGCCGGCGTGCCCTTTCAGGTGGTGCCCGGCATCACCGCCGCCAGTGGCTGTGCGGCGTATGCCGGCATTCCCCTGACCCATCGCGATCATGCGCAGACCTGCCTGTTCGTCACCGGCCACGCGCGCGCCGACGGGCAGCTGAGCCTGCCGTGGGACACCCTGGCGCGACGCGGCCAGACCGTGGTGGTGTACATGGGTTTGTCAACGCTCGAGGTTCTGTGCTCGGCATTCGTTGCCCATGGCCTGCCGGGGGACTGGCCCTGCGCGATGGTTGAAAACGGCACCCAGCCCAATCAGCGGGTGATCGTCGGTGTCCTGGGCGATCTGCCGCGGCGGGTCAGTGAGGCGGGCCTGAGCGGCCCCAGCCTGCTGATTGTCGGCTCGGTGGTCGGCTTGCACCAGACGCTGGGCATGCCCGCGCGCCGGGCGGCGTCGTGATCGGCCGCTGGCGTCGTCTCGGCGCAAGCGGGTTGCTGGCGTTGGGGCTGGTCAGCGTCCTGCGCCCGGCGGCCGGTGCCCAAGCGACCGCCACGCCCTGCTACCAACAGTGTCCCGAGGTCAACGGCTGGCTGGCGCGGCGCGCAATGACCGCGCTCGACAACGACGGCTTCCGCATCGGCTGGTCCAGCAGCCGCCGCAGCGCGCTTTGGGTGGCGTATGAGTTGCGGCCCGAGGCCGATCGTCGTGAGGTTGATCCACGGCCCAAAGGCTACACGGTGGATGTGCGCACCCGGCCGGCGGTGCGCAGCGAAAGTTATCGCGGCAGCGGCTTCGACCGCGGGCATCTGGCCGCCAATGGCACCGTCTCGCGCTTCTTCGGGCCGGTCGCGCAGCAGCTGGCCATGCACATGAGCAATATCGCGCCGCAGACACCGCGCCTCAATCGCGGCGTCTGGCAGCGGCTGGAGATGGCCGAAATCGATGTCTGGCTGGCGGGCGCACAACGGGTCTGGGTGGTGACCGGGCCGCTGTGGCCCAGGCGCCCGGCGCAACTCAGCGGCGGCTTGCCGGTGCCGGACGGCTTTTACCGCATCTGGGTGCGCGAGCGCCACGGCCGCGCGCCGACCGTCACCGCCTTTCGCGTGCCGCAAATCGTCTGCGGTGACGAGCCGCCGCGCTATTTCCGGGTGCCGGTGGCCGACATTGCCCTCGCCGCCGGGCTGGACTTCGGACCCCTGGAGCAGCTTGACGAGCCGGAACTCACCGCTGCCGAGCGCCTCGCCATGGACGCCTTGCCGCTGCGTTATGCGCGCGACTTCCAGAAAACGCCGAAACCGAACGGCTGCACCCGCTGAGCGGCTGACCTCAACCGAGTTTTCTGAGCGCGCTCTGGTCCATGTCCTTGGCGCGCAGCCGCTTCTGCACGCTGCGCAACACGCCACTGGCATCGAGCCCGCAGGTGGCCAGCAGCTCTTCGCGGCTGCCATGCTCGACAAACTGGTCCGGCAATCCGAGGGTGAGAACGGCCACCTGCTGATGGTGCGCCGCAAGCACCTCGATGATGGCCGAGCCGGCGCCGCCACAGCGGGCGTTGTCTTCCAGGGTGACGAGCAGGTCGTTTTCCTGTGCCAGATCGAGGATCAGCTCGGTGTCCAGCGGCTTGACGAAGCGCATGTCGGCGACCACCGCGTCGAGCAG
>Ga0207908_1000070_pt1 | contig 47820 bp, 41 predicted proteins | sample MalvirmetagMSP81_FD_184224 | JGI IMG/M metagenome (GOLD analysis project Ga0207908, IMG submission 184224) | Marine viral communities from the Deep Pacific Ocean - MSP-81 (SPAdes) | ecosystem: Environmental > Aquatic > Marine > Oceanic | place: Pacific Ocean | collected 2011-04-18
GCTGGGCGACCCCGATGCTGGCGCTGGGCGGCGCGTTGGGGGTTCTCATCGCCCACCGATCCCCCGCTGCCCTGATGACGATCGCCGCGCTGGCAGTGATCCCGTGGCTGCCCAGTGCGTTGTGGACGTCACTGGCCCGGCGTCACGCCACGGGCAAACCGGTGCAGGTTTTTTACGATCAGGACTGCCGTTTCTGCCAGCAATGTTGCCGCGTGCTGCAAGACCTGCTGATTCTGCCGCCGGGCAGTTCGGTAAAGCCGGCCCAGGACAACCCCCGCGCCCACGCGCTGATGAAGGCACAGAACAGCTGGGTGGTGATCGACGAGCAGGGCCGGGCCACGCTGCACTGGCTTGCGGGTGTCACCCTGGTCCGGCACTCCGCGTGGCTCGCGCCGCTGGCGCCCCTTCTGGCCTTGACGCCCATCCGCGCAGCGGGCAATGCCTGCTACCAACAGGTCGTACGCCACCGTGGCCTGCTGGCGGGGCTGCTGGGCAGCCTGCCGCCGGCCAGCAAACCCAACACCATGACCGGCCTGGCGCTGCTGGCGCTGGTGCTGCTGGTCGCGCAGGGCATTTCAGTTTTTACCGCCCCGGCGCATTGGCTTGCCACACCGCCCGGACTGGCCTTCACGCCCTTCATCGCGCCGCCGGATACCACCCGCGCGCGCACGCCCCAGCAGGGACAGTGGGTTGCGGCCGTCGAACGCGTGCCCGGGCAATACCGTGACGCCCTGCGCGGCGACCAGGCCCTGACCTACGACCTCACGCCGGCCACCGGTGCCTACGCCGATACGCGCTGGCAACGCTATCTCGCCGCCGCCGGCGCGCAACTGCCCGGGGCCAGCATCCGCCGGCTGGCAACCCGGCTGTGCGGCGCGCCCGAAGACCCGCCCCTGGCGGTGAACCTGGAATGGATTGTGGCCGCCGACACCCGCACCCAACGCGGACGTATCGAACGCTATCGCTGCGTGGACGGCGTGGCCCGTTCGCAACGTCAGCGGCTGGACGGTGACCCCATCGACCTGCGCCCCGGCGAGTAGGGCTGCCCGCAATGATCGACATCGGCGCCAATCTGGCCCACGAGAGTTTTGATCTGGACCGCGAGGCCGTGTTCAGCCGCGCCTGGGGCGCCGGAGTGCAGGCCATCATTCTCACCGGCAGTTGCCGGCAGTCCAACCGGGCCGTCCAGCAACTCCGACTGACCGCGCCCGACCGGCTGTACTGCACGGCCGGCGTGCATCCCCATCACGCCAGCGAGTGGACCAATGAAGACGCCGAGCTGATCACCGCGCTGGCCACGCATGCCGGGCTGGTCAGCCTCGGCGAATGCGGGCTGGACTACCACCGCGACCTGTCACCGCGCGAGGTGCAGCGCAAGGTGTTCATCGCCCAGCTGGAGCTGGCCATTCGCCTAGAGAAGCCGGTGTTTCTGCACCAGCGGTCGGCCCATGACGACTTTCACGCCATTGTTCGCGAGTACCGCGCCGCCCTGCCCGACGCCTGCGTGCATTGCTTCACCGACACCGCCGCCGCACGGGACGCCTACCTCGCGCTGGACTGCCATATCGGCATCACCGGCTGGGTGTGCGACAAACGCCGCGGCGCCGCGCTGCGCGCGGTGGCACCGGGGATTCCGCTCGAGCGCCTGATGATCGAGACCGACGCACCCTACCTGCTGCCCGGCAACCTGCCGCGCGGTCAACGACCCGGCAAGCGCCATGACGACAAACCGGGAATCGACGGCCGCCGCAATGAGCCTGCTTACCTGCCATGGGTGGCCAGGGCGCTGGCCGAACTGCGCGGTGACGACCCGGCCGCGCTGGCCGCGGTCACCGCCGCCAATGCCCGGCGCTTTTTCAGATTGCCAAGCGCCCTGCAGGTCGGGATTCATACGGACATCCCACCTGCGGCCGGCCCGGTCAATCCGTGACCGCGCCCTTCGATGCGCTTGACACGTTCTTCATGAACTTGGCCAGAACGCCACGCGTGTAACGCGGTGCCGGCTGCACCCACTTGGCACGGCGCGCGGCAATCTCGGCGTCGGACACATTGAGCTGCAACAGCCGCAGGTGGGCATCGATGGTGACCGAGTCGCCCTCTTCGATCAGCGCAATGGGGCCGCCGTCATAGGCCTCCGGGGCGACGTGGCCGACCACCATGCCCCAGGTGCCGCCCGAGAAGCGCCCGTCGGTGAGCAGGCCCACCGATTCGCCCAGGCCCTTGCCGATCAGCGCGCTGGTGGGCGCCAGCATCTCGCGCATGCCGGGGCCGCCTCTGGGGCCTTCGTAGCGAATCACCACCACGTCGCCCGCCACGATCCGGTCGTCGAGAATGGCGGCCATGCACTCGTCTTCAGAGTTGAACACCTTGGCCGGCCCGGTGATCACCGGGTTCTTAAGGCCGGTGATCTTGGCCACGCTACCTTCAGGCGCGAGGTTGCCCTTGAGCACCGCAAGATGCCCTTGCGCGTACAGCGGCTTGTCGATGGGCCGAATCACGTCCTGATCGGCGCGCGGCACGTCGGGTACCGCAGCCAGCGCCTCAGCCATGGTCTCGCCGGTAATGGTCAGCGCGTCACCGTGCAAAAGACCCTTCACCAGCAGCATTTTCAGCACCTGCGGCACGCCGCCGGCGCGATGAAAGTCCACGGCCACATATTTGCCCGAGGGCTTCAGGTCACAGAACACCGGCGTGCGCTGGCGGATGGTTTCCACGTCGTCCAGCGAAAATTCAACTTCGGCCGCGTGGGCAATGGCCAGGAAGTGCAGCACGGCGTTGGTGGAGCCGCCGGTGGCCATCACCAGCGTCACGGCGTTTTCGATGGCCTTGCGGGTGACGATGTCACGCGGTTTCAGGTCACGCTTGATCGCCCCCACCAGCGCCCGCGCCGAGTCGGCCGCCGAGTCGGCCTTTTCAGGGTCAGGCGAGGCCATCTGCGAGGAGCCCAGCAGACTCATTCCCAGCGCCTCGAAGGACGACGACATGGTGTTGGCGGTGTACATGCCGCCGCAGGCACCGACGCTGGGGCAGGCATTTTTCTCGATGCCGACAAAGTCTTCTTCGCTCATCGTGCCGGCGCGAAACGCGCCCACGGCCTCGAACGACGACACGATCGTGAGCGGCACCCCCTTCCACACGCCGGGCTTGATGGTGCCCGCGTACACGAACACGCCGGGAATGTTCATGCGCAGCATGCCGATCATGGCGCCGGGCATGTTCTTGTCGCAGCCGCCGACCACCAGCACGCCATCCATGCACTGGCTGGACACGGCGGTTTCGATGGCGTCGGCAATCACCTCGCGCGAGATCAGCGAGAACTTCATGCCCTCGGTGCCCATGGAAATGCCGTCGGTGACCGTGGGGAAGCCGAAAATCTGCGGCATGGCGCCGGACTGGCTCAAGGCGCTGCAGGCGCGATCGGCCAGCGGCTGAATCCCGGCATTGCAGGGGTTCATGGTGGAATGCCCGTTGGCAACGCCGACGATGGGCTTCTCGAAATCGGTATCGCTGAAGCCGACGGCACGCAGCATCGCGCGGTTGGGGGAGCGTTCCATGCCGCCGGTGATGATGCGCGAGCGTTTGTTGAGTGCGTCTGCCATGACAATCATTCCAATGAGTTGGTTTTTACAAGGCGCGCAGAATACCTCAGGCCAATGCCCGGTTTGCAGCCGCTGGGGGGCGCCACGCGCCTCCCGGCCGGCGCGACCACTCAGAAGCGATCGGGAATGAACTGCGTCAGAAAGGTTGCAGCGTCGATTTCCAGCAGCTTGGCGTCGGTCAGCGAGCAGGCGTCGCTGTCATAAGAGATCGAGGCGACGATCCAGAGCCCCGAGTCGGCATCTCGATACAGCTCACAACTGTGCTCAGCGGCCAGTCGCATCGCATCTGCAATCTGCATCAGCGACCTCGCTCCGTGGTCGGCGTATGGGTCATCTCGGCGTCCTGCGCAATGAATCGAGCCCCATCATCGACGATGGCGCTGTGCCGCGAAACCCCGTGCACCGTCACTCCGGCGCCGCAGCCACCACCGTGCGGCGCGTCCATTGCGACTTGATCACCACGGCCACGCCCGACAGCGCAATCACGCCCATGCCCAGCAGGGTCAAGCCATCGGGCCCCTCGCCAAACACCCACCAGCCCAGCAGGCTGGCCCACAGCAACTGCACGTACATCACCGGAGCCAGCGCCGAGGCCGGCGCATACCGGTGGGCGGCGGTAAACAGGTAGTGGCCCAGCCCGCCGGTGACGCCGAGGCTTGAAAACAGCCCCAGTTGCAGCATGCTGGGCGCCAGCCCTTCCAGAAACCACGGCACCATCAGACCGTACAGAATCGAACCGAACAGGGCCGCATAGAACAGCAAAGCCAGGGTGCTCTCGGTGGCTGCCAGCACCCGTGACAGCAACTGGTAGATGGCAATCATCAGGGCGCCCGCCAAGGCCAAGGCCACCCCCAGCGGGTCCAGTCCGCTGCCGGGCCGGGCAATCAGCAGCACGCCCACAAAGCCGGCAATGGCGGCCAACACACCGACCCGGCCGATGGATTCACGCAGCACCAGGCCGCCGACCATCACCACCAGCAGCGGCGACAGATAGACGATGGCCGTGGCCTCGGCCACGGGCAGGTGGCGGAAGGCCAGGGCCACCACCAGGGACGTGGCCGCCAGGCACGCCGCGCGCACCCACACCAGAGCCGTACGCTGGGTGTGCAGCATCTGTCGCCCGCTGCGCGGCATCAGCAACACCACCATCAGCAGGCACTGCACGATATAGCGCACGGCAACGACCACGGGCACGGGGTATTCAGCAACCAGAAGCTTGGTGGTTGCATCCATGCAGGCGAACAGGAACACCGCGCCGGTGATCAGCGCGATACCGCGAAACGGCCGGGCGACGCTCATGGACGCCGCTGCAGGTGGGGCGCCCACTGCGCCGGGTGATGCCGTACCAAACCAAGCCTCATCTGGGAAAAAGGTGCCGAGCGGTCTCGGCGAGGCGCACCAGTGTGCCAGCAAAGGGGCGGGCATTTCCTGCGCCGCGCCTTGGCGCCCGTGAGGTTTGAACCTGTCAGTGCGCCGCGCTGGGCAGGATTCGCGCATGTTTGCGCGAATAGCCCTTGAGGAAGGCCATCTGGTCCGCGAGGATGCGGCGGTTCTGCAGAATCAGGTACTCGGCCAGATTGGGCGTGTAAGGCACGGCCAGCAGCGGCATGCTGGCCTCCTCGGGCGTGCGACTGTCCTTCTTCTGGTTGCACACGCGGCAGGCGGTGACGCAGTTTTCCCAGATGGTCAGGCCGCCGCGCGCGGCCGGAATGACATGGTCACGCGTCAACTGGCTCACTGCAAAATGGTGACCACAGTAAAGACACAGGTTCTGGTCGCGATGAAACAGCGTGCGGTTGGTGAGCAGCGGCACGCCCCGCTCGAAGCGTTTGGAGCGGTCGGACACGGCAATGATGCTGCCGATCTCGATCTTCGACTGACGCCCCGTCAGGGCGCAGGTGCCCCCGCGAATCTCGAAACGCTCTTCACCCGCCTCCCAGCGCACCCGGTCGCGGGCATAGAGCACGACTGCGGTCTGCCAACGGATCCACCCCACGGGCAAACCACCGGCATCGAGCTTCAAGATCGCGGGAATCGTGTGCATGTCGCTGCGTGCGCCCCCTCGTTGTGGAACCTAGAGAATCAGACCATAACTTGATGACAACTTGTTGAAGTTAGCGGTTTTTTGCCGTTTACTCAAGCCGGCGCCAAGACGGAGCGCGATTTCCGACGCCGATTTTTCAGTCGCAACGGGCTTCGATCTCTCGAAGCGGCGCTCCGATGGGAGCGGAGCGTCGCCGCCCCGACTGGACCCCGCCGGTGAAGCCCCGCCACAGCAGCGGCAGGGGCAGCGGCGGGTAGCCCGGGTCGCAACGGCGCCACCGCCCACGTGGCCGAACCGCTCGTGGCGATAGCGGCCCTCAAGGCGAATCCTGCGGGTCAGGGCGTTGTCCGCTTCTGCCAGCGCGCCCAACGCTCGGGCCCTCGGCATCACGCCCGCTTCAGCCCAGGCCTGCACACTGGAAATGCCGCTGAAACGCTACGCCATTCGGGCACAGGCGTCGGCCGGCTGGAGGCCGTCCCCCAGGGTCCCGAAGCGCTGCGGCTGTCCTTCGTGGCCGGCATGCCGCCCCCACGTGACGTCGACACCCACCAAGGCCACGGGATGGCTGATCCATGGCCGCATAGCTCTACTTCTGGCTGCCCCTGAAAATGGGGGGATTACCGGTGATCCGACAGATAGTCGTCCAAGCGGTTCACTGCCGCATAGGCAGCTCAGAAAGCCTGCATCGATGCCGGCACCCTCACCAGTGCGTTCACTGCGGCATAGGCAGCTCAGAAATTCTGGGACCCCGACATTTCAAGGGACTGCGGCGGCGTGCCATCGCCGGCGATGGTTCAGCCGCCAGGCCAGCGGATCGGCCAGGCCCGGCTGGCCATCGAACTGCCAGATCAGGGCGCCGTGCTCGGCGGTATTCCAGGACCGGATGCCGCGCCGGGCGTAGCGCTCCACCACCCACGGGTGCGGATGGCCAAAGTGATGGCGCCAGCCGGCGCTGAACACCACCACCTCGGGACGCACCGCGTCGATGAACGCGCCGCCGGACGAGGTGCGGCTGCCGTGATGCGGCGCCAGCAACCACTGCGCCGCCAGCGCTTGATCAGATTGACCCAGCAGGGCCTGCTCGGCCGGCGCCTCGATGTCGCCGGTCAACAGGATGGCCTGCGCCCCCACCTCGATGCGCAGCACGCACGACTGGTCATTGCGGCGCGGCGCCGGTGGCGCAGCACCCGCCGGCGGATGCAGCACCTCGAAGCGCGCCTGATCCCACTGCCAGCGCTGCCCTGCAACACAGGGCCTGGCGCTGTCGGCGCCCAGCCGCTCGGCATGCGGAAAGGCCGCCATCACCGCCGCGATGCCCCCCGCATGGTCACGGTCGGCATGCGACAGCATCAGCCGGTCCAACCGCGTCACCCCACGAAACTGCAGATAAGGCACCACCACGGCATCGCCGGCATCAAAGCCCCCGGTCCAGGCGGGACCGGCGTCGTACAGCAGCGTGTGGTGCGGCGTGCGCACCACGACCGCGGTGCCCTGACCCACATCGAGCACCGTCAGGGTCAGTGGCGCGCGTTCAGCCCCGCGGGGCAGCAGCAGCGGCACCATGCACAGCAGCCCCAGCACCCGGCCCGGCATGCCGCGGGGCGCCAGCAGCAGCATGGCGCCGATCAGGGCCAACACACTGATCGCCCACGCCGGTGTGCGCTGCCACCACACGCCGTCACCCAGGGTGGTCACAAGGCGCAGCCCGGCATCGACGGCCGCGAAAGCCGACGCCACGCCGTGCACCACCGGCGTCACCCAGCCGGCATCCAACTGCGCCAGCGCACCGGCCAGCAGTGCCGCAGGGGTGAGCAGCATGAACAGCGGCACCGCGACCAGATTGGCCAGCGGCGCGATCAGGCTGGTGCCCGAGAAAAACCCCAGGGTCATCGGCAGCATCACCACGCCCAGGGCCACTTGCAGCCAGACGAACTGCCGCCAGCCGGGCTGCGGACGCAGGCGAAAGGCCAGCAGATAGACAATGGCGGCCACCGCCACGAAGGACAGCCACAGCCCCGGGCGCAGCAGCCGCACCGGGTCCCAGGCCACGACCACCAGCCAGATCAGCGCCAGCGCCCGAAACGGCTGCCGCCAGCCGCCCCGCCAGGCCAGCCACAGCCCCAGCCACACCATCAGCAGCGCGCGGATCACCGGCGGCTCGAACCCGGCCATCAGCGCATACGCAGTGGCCAGCACGGCCGCCCCCACGCCACCGGCCAGCGGCGTCGGCAGGCGCAACGCGGCCGCAGGCCACAGCGGCCAGAGCACCCGGATCAAGGCAAAGCCGAGCCCGGTCATCAACGCCAGGTGCAAACCCGAAATCACCACCAGATGGCTGGTGCCGGTCTCGCGGAAGATGCGCCAGTGCCCGTCGGTGAGACCGCGCCCGTCCCCCACGCTCAGGGCCGCCAGATACGGCGTGCCGGGATGATCGCCCAGATGACGTGCCAGACCGTCTGCCCATGCGGCGCGCACCCGCAGCAGCGCAGCACGGGGCCCGGTCACTTCGGTGGCACACGGCACCGCGTCGCGCACGCTGGCGGTGGCGCCAAGCCGCTCGCGGAATAACCAGCCTTCATAGTCAAAGCTGCCGGGATTGTGGCTGCCCCGCGGCGTGCGCAGGCGCAGGTCGAATTGCCAGCAACTGGCCGCCGCGAGGGTGTCGGGGCCGTCGTACCAGCTCACCCGCAGCTGGCGCGGCAGGCCCGCAGCCCGGGCATCGGCGTCAGTGGTCAGGCGAAAGCGCCAGTGCGCGCCGGTTTCGCCGGGCCGCGAGGTGGGCAAGTCGCTGACCCACCCGGTCACCTGCCGGGTTTCGCCATGCCGCGACGCCGGCCAGCGCTCGGCGAGACGCTGGGCCACCTGCCATTCACACAGCAGCGCGCCCAGCAGCAGCGCCAGCACCGGACCGCGCAGCGGCGCCCACCACAGCGCCATCAGCAGCATCGGCACGGCCAGCCAGAGCGGCCAGGGATTGGGGTTGATCAGCACCGCACCGCAGCCCAGGGTGAAGGCGGCGGCCCAGCGCACCCGCAAGGGGGTCAGGCCGCGCTGAGGCGGCCCGCCTCCAGGGTGAGCACGCGGTCCATACGCGAGGCCAGCGTCATGTCGTGGGTGACCACCACCAGCGCCGTGCCCAGCTCGCGGTTGAGCGCCAGCATTTGATCGAACACCGCATCGGCGGTGCGCCGATCCAGGTTGCCGGTGGGCTCGTCCGCCAGCACGCAGCCGGGCCGGGTGACCAGCGCACGCGCAACGGCCGCGCGCTGGCGCTCGCCACCCGAAAGTTCGCCCGGCTTGTGGTGCAGGCGTTCAGACAGCCCGACCCGCGTGAGAATCGCCGTCGCTGCGGCCTGCGCCTCTTTGACCGGACGCCGGCGTATCAGCAGCGGCAAGGCCACGTTTTCCAGCGCCGTGAACTCCGGCAGCAGGTGGTGAAACTGATACACAAAGCCCATGAACCGGTTGCGCAGCCGGCCGCGCGCGGCATCGCTGAGCGCGCTCATGTTTTCACCGGCCACGTGGATGCTGCCGCCGTCAATGGTGTCTAGCCCGCCCAGGCAATGCAGCAGCGTTGATTTGCCGGTGCCGCTGGCGCCCACGATGGCAATGCGTTCGCCACGGCGGATGTCGATGTCGACGCCGTCGAGCACCTTCAGGTGCAGCCGCCCGTCGTCGAACACCTTGCACAGCCCGCTGGCGGAGAGGACCGGCACATCGTCTCTAAGCTCACTCATAACGCAGCGCCTCTGCCGGCTGAACCTTGGACGCCCGCCACGCCGGGTACAGCGTCGACAGCAGGCCCAGCGCCAATGACAACATGCCGATGCGCAACACGTCGGCCCGCTTCAGCTCCGACGGCAGGTCAGAGATGTAATACACGTCCGGCGCCAGCACCGGCTGATCGATCAGCGCTTCGATCAGCGGCACGATGTTCTCGACATTCAGCGCCAGACCGATGCCCCCGGCCAAGCCCAGCAGCGTGCCGAACACCCCGATCAGGCTGCCCTGCACCATGAAAATGAGCATCACCGATCGCGGGCTGGCGCCCAGGGTTCGCAAAATGGCGATATCGGCCTGTTTGTCCTGCACCACCATCACCAGGGTGCTGACGATGTTGAACGCCGCGACGCCGACGATCAGCGACAGAATGATGAACATCACGGTCTTCTCGGTGGCCACCGCGCGGAAGAAATTGGCGTGGCTGCGCGTCCAGTCCGACACGTAGTAAAGACCCGGCAACTCGGCGGCCAGCTCGCGTGAAATGCGCGGCGCCAGAAACAGGTCGTCCAGCTTCAGTCGCACCCCGGTCACGCCCTTGCCCATGCGCAGCAGGGCCTGCGCGTCATCGAGGTGAATGAACACCATGCCGCGGTCGAACTCGTACATGCCCACTTCGAACACGCCCACCACTGTGAAGCGACGGAAGCGCGGCAGCACCCCGGCGGGCGTGACCGAGGCCTGCGGAATCATCAGGTCAACCGTGTCGCCCAAGCGCACGCTCAGCAGGCGCGCCAGCTCCACACCGATGACCATGCGGAATTCGCCGGACTCCAGGTCCTCGAACCGCCCGGCGATGAGCTTCTGGCCGATGTCCGACACCCGCGGTTCACGGTCGGGCAGCACGCCGCGCAGCAAGGTGCCCGACAGTTCGTTGCCCACCCGCAACATGCCCTCGCCTTCGATGTAAGGCGCCACGCCCATCACATTGGGATGGGTTTCAGACTGGGCCGCTGCCGCCGGCCAGTCCAGCATCGGCCCTTCGGCACCGACGATGGTCGCGTGCGAGGCCATGCCAAGGATGCGCACACGCAGTTCACGCTCGAAGCCGTTCATCACCGACAACACGGTGATCAAGGCGGTCACGCCCACGGCGATGCCCAGAATCGAAGCGCCAGAAATGAACGAAATAAAGTGGTTTCGCCGCTTGGCGCGGGTGTACCGCAGCCCGGCAAACAGTTCGAATGGATTACGCATGGCCGCGATTAGACCATGCCGATCACCACCGGGTGCACCCCATCGCCGGCCCTGCGGCGCCTTCACGACAGCAGGTCTGGCGACCCACGGCGCTCACTCAGGGCCGGTGATCCTGTTCCTCAGGCAGGGCCCGGCGCCGCGGGGATCGCCCCCCTCGCGCGGCCCCGCTCACGCACACTATGAGCATGGCTGCTCACCCGCCCGCACTCACCGTTCGCCATCACCGTCGCCTGCGGGCGATGTATCGATCCTCCGGCTGGCCGTGTCAGGACGCGCTGGAGGTCGACCTGCTGGGGGCCGGTCTGCTGGAGCGTGTGCATGTGCCGGGACAGCTTGAAACCCTGCGCGTCACCGATGCCGGCCTGGCGGTACTTGCCGGCGTGCAGGCGCGCAACCGCGCAGCGCTCACCCAACACGAAACCCTGGTGCAACGGATTGCCGACGACCAGGTGCGCGCCGGCCGGATTGCCTACCAAGGCCTGACGCTGCTCTCCAAACCGGGCGATGCCTGGCTGCAACTGCGGCCCGACGTGTACTCCATTCGCAACACCACGCGCGAAGACCGGCTGGAGCCGGTCATCCACGAGATCAAAGTCAGCCGCGCCGATCTGCAAGCCGATCTTCGACGGCCGGAAAAGCGTGGCGGCTATCAGGCCCTGGCCAGCGCCTGCTACTACGTGCTGGCCGAGGGCATCGGCGAGGCCGACGACGTGCCGCCGGAATGCGGCGTGATCATCGCCCGACCCGAGCGGTTGGACTGCGTGCGACCGGCGCCCACGCGGCCGTGCGGCGTGAGCTTCAGCACCTGGATGACACTGGCCAGGTCCACGCGACACGCCTGGCTGGAGCCTTCGATGGACCGGCTTTAACGGCGCCACGCACGGCAGCCTGGCCATCAATTTGGCCCTGCATGGCCTGCCTGCCCAGTTTCGATGCGCCGCCAATGAAGACCAGACCTCGAACCGCGAGCCGATTCTGCTCATGCCTCATTGGGTTGGGGAACGGGCGCGTATCGGATTGTGAATCACCGCAGTTGGTGCGCCCGCCCGGAGTCGAACCGGGATGCCGAAGGCGGCGGATTTTAAGTCCGCTGCGTCTACCGATTCCGCCACGGGCGCAGGGGGCGGAGCATAGCGCACGACCTTAGCGGATGAGCGTTCGCACCCTGGCCTTCGAGCGCCAACCGTCGGCGCTCGGGCTGCCCTGGCTAGGCGTCGAAACGCACGCCGGTCTCGGCTTCCGAGATTGCCCAGAGCCGTTGCGCCAGGGGCTCACTTTTCGCGTCCTTGCGGCACCCGACCTTGGTGGGATAACCGCGCATTTGCTGGAAGCCGCCCGGGCCGATGTAGTCGCCGCCCACCACGCCCGCCGCAGTGGCGGCATACAGGCTTGGCAACGCGCCCATCTCGGCCGGCTGCGCCAGCAGGGCGTTGGCAACGGTCATGCCCCAGCGCTCCAGCCTGGACTGCTTGACCTCGGCGGCGACGAACTGCAGATGGGTGTCGGCGTATCCGGGATGCGCGGCAACGGCGAGGGCATCGCGACGGTTCCGGACCAGCCAGCGGTGCAACTCGAAGGTGAACAGCAGATTGGCCAGCTTGCTGTCGCCATAGGCCTGCCAGCGACGATAGCGGCGACGCTTCCAGTGCAGGTCGTCAAAGTTGATGCCCGGCGTCCAGCGGTGGGCCATGCTGGCCACGTTGACGATGCGTGCGCCCGGCAGCAGGCACTCCAGCAGCAGACCGGTCAGGGCGAAATGGCCGAGGTGATTGGTGCCCATCTGGGTCTCGAAGCCGTCTTGCGTGAGCCCGTGTGGCACGGCCATGACCCCGGCGTTGTTGATCAGGCCGCTGAGCTTGACGCCCTCGGCCTTCAGATTGGCTGCCAGCGCCCGTACCGAGGCGAGGCTGCCCAGGTCCAGTGGCTTGATCGTGAGTCGCGCGTCGGGCTGGGCCTGCAGCAGGGCCGCGCGCACCGCCTCAGCCTTTTCCGCATTGCGGCAGGCCATCAGCACATGGGCGCCGTGGGCCGCCAGGGCGCGGGTGGTGTTGAGTCCGAGGCCGCTGTTGGCGCCGGTCACCAGCAGGGTGTGGCCACCAAGGTCGGGCATCTGTGCTTCGGTCCAACGTGCCATGTCGCGCTCCATCCGGGTTGAGGGGCCTAGCGTAGGCGCATTGCGGCGCGGAGGGCAGACCTCTGCGCCTGGGGCAACCGTCCTTTCGGTAAGCCGGTCGTCACCGCCGGCCGGCGGGCTGCATCTGGGCCTTCAGTCGTTGGGGCCTCACCCGCCATTCATCGCCATCGATGACGATGTTGGGCAGATCGGTTCCATCTGCGATCTGAGCGGACCACCGGGGCGACCATCGTGAGGAATGCGTGAACACCATCGTTTCGTATCTGCGGCTGATCCTGTTTTTCGGCGGCGTGCTGGTGGGCATTCAGGTGCCCGTGTTCGTCGAACAATATGGCAAGAGCCTGACCGCGCATTACGCAGAGTCGCAGCGCAGTCTTGAGGCCTTTCGCGACGAGGCCGTCCGGCATTTCGATGGCGACATGGACCGCTTGATTGGCCACTATCGCCGCAGTGGCGACCCGGTCTTTCAGGAGGGCGGCGACAGCCTCGATGCACTTTACCGGCGCCATGTCCTGCTTCGCGATCGACTGGCCGACTTCAGGGCCAACCCGCTGCGGGCCTACACGCAGGCGTTCCTGACCCCGGTGCCAGACATCCAGGCCGAGGTGCGTGCCGGGTTTGCCTACGCCGTGAAGCTCGATCCCGGCGCCATGGTGTTCGGGCTGGCCAGCGGCTTCGTGCTGTCGATCGTCGGTGAAGGGCTGCTGCGGTTGATGGCGGCGCTGGTCCTGCCGCCCCGTTCACGGCGGCGCCCGGCCCCCTGAAGGCCAGGCCCGAGCAGTGATTCAGCGGCCCGGCGGCGGCCCGCCTGCCGGCTTGGCTTCGGGCAGCAGACGCACCTCGCGCTGCGGGAACGGAATTTCAATGCCGTGCTCGCGCAGCACCTCGAAGATCACCAGCAGCAGGTCACCACCGACCCGGTTTTTACCGTCGTCGATGCCCTCCATCCAGAACTCGACAAACATGTTGACCCCCGAGTCGCCAAAGCTGTCGATCTCACAATCCGGCCGCTCCTCAAAGGGGACTTCGGGGCCGCCGATGACTTGCGGGTGGCCCGCAACGGCCTCGCGGATGAGCTGGCACAACTGGCGGATATCGGTGTGATACGCCACCGAGAAATCGACGCGGTAGCGCTGCTTCCGGTTCTGGTGTGTCCAGTTGGTGAACGGCTTGGTGATGAACGATTCGTTGGGCACCAGCACCGTCTTGCCGTCGAACTGTTCGAGCGTGGTGTAGCGCATGGTCAGCTCGCGCACGTAGCCGGCCTGGCCATCTTCCAACTCCACGTAATCGCCGACCGACAGCGAGCGGTCGAACAGGATGATGATGCCGGAGATGAAGTTGGAGGCGATCGACTGCAGCCCGAAGCCCAGCCCCACGCCCAGGGCGCCGCCAAACACGGCCAGCGCGGTGAGATTGATGCCCATGACCTGCAGAAACAGCAGCAGGACCAGCACGGTCAGGCCAATCTGGAACAACTTGGCGACCACTTCGCGGGTGCGCACATCCAGCGCCTGCTGGCTGCGGATGACGTTGAGCCCGGCACTGTTCGACACCCAGCCCAGCCAGAACAGCAACGACCCGAACACCAGGACCCGCAACAGACCGCTGACCGACAGCGTGAGGTTGCCCACCTCGAACGACATCGCTTCCAGGACCTTGATCACCGGGCTGAGCACGCCCAGAAAATGCAGCGCCAGCAGGGGAAAGCCGACGATGCGCAGAATCCAGGCCATCATCGACCCGGACCTGACCCGGCCGATGATGCTTTCAAACAACCACAGCAGGGTGAGGATGGTGGCCGTTCGCGCCAGCCAGTCAACGCCCAGAACGTGCTTGCACAGCGCGGTGACCATCAGCAGCAGTGGCAGCGAAATGGCCGGGCGCAGCACGCCTTCAAGGCGGTCGAGCATGCGTTCGAACCCCGAGCCGGGAGACGGCAGGTCGGCGATGCGTGCTGACAGAAACCAGCCCAGCAGCACCGCCAGCGTCACCGCGCCCAGCTGCCAGTAGGTGTCCGGCGCAACGCCCACCTGCCAGGCCAGGCGCAGACCCTCATCCAACAGTTGCTTGAGTGATGAAAAGTTCATGCTGATTCAGGGCCCCTGGCAAAGGTCGCGCAGCCCCCCTGCCCGGGGCGGTGCAGCGGCGGGCGCGAACGGGTGGTGATGGTCATGGGCAGAGTATCGTCAATCAAGGTTCAGGCAGCCAAGGCATGCTGACCCGCTGCCAACGCCCGTCTGGCGACCGACATCACACTGCGGCCGCGGTGTGAACCGCTACAGTTGCCCCCTGCCCCATCGACCTTGAACGCCCTCACCATGCTCAGACCTGCCCGCATCCTTCCTGCCTTGGCCTTCTTCGCGGCTGCGCTCAGCGCCCCGCTGACCAGCCACGCAATCGAGCAGCCCTGCCCGCAAGACCCGCAAACCGAAGGCTTTGTCGCGCCGACGGCCGGCACCCGGTGCGTGGTCGTGACCGAAACCTACGAAGGCTCCGAGAATCGACTCGGCCTGCCCGTGCCGCGGCGTTACCTGCGCCTCAGTCCGCAGGTCGCGCGCGAGGGCACACCGCCCCTGTTCGTCCTGTTGCACGCGCGCGACACCGAGATCGAACCCATGGCCAATCTGACGCGTGTCGGCCGTCTGGTGCGCGACCATGGCGCCACCGTGGTGCTGCCCGAAGCCATCGACGGGGAATTCAACGATGACCCCATCACGCCGCCCACCAACCCCCCGGCGCTGCCGCTGATGGACGATGTGGCCTTCATCGCCTCCGTCATCGCGGACGAGCTGGAACAGGGCGGGCTTGATGCCACACAGGTGTTCATCGCCGGCTACTCCAACGGCGGCTTCATGGCGCAGCGCATGGTCTGCGAACGCCCGCAACTGTTCGCCGGTCTGGGCAGCGTGGCCAGCAGCCTGCGCTTCGGCCTTGAAAACAACTGCCCCGGCACGCCCAAGGCCATGCCCAGAGTGTTCATGCACGGCACCGCCGACGAGGTGGTGCTGTACCGGGGGCTGCCCTACCGCGACAACATCGTGATTGACGGGCAGACCACCAACAATGCCCTGATCGCGTATCGCTCGGCACCGAACACCGCGCTGTTCTGGGCGGCGCGCAATGGCTGCTCCGGGCCATTGAACAACGCGCCCATCCCCAGCCGTCTGCCAACCAACGGTGATGGCACCACGGTGGATTACTTCCGCTACAACTGCGCGCCCGGCATTCCGCCGGTGATTGCCTATCGCATCAATGGCGGCGGCCATACCTGGCCCGGCTCGCTGGGCTTCGCCGGCGGCACGGCGGCGGTGCTCGGCCCCATTACCACCCAGCTGGATGCCACCACCGCCTTCTGGACGCACTTCACCGAGCCCAACGCAGGCAACCAGGCGAGAGCCGATCAACTGCGCTCCGTCGACAACGGCGGCGGCGGTTGGGGCCTGGGCGTGCTGGGGCTGTGTGCGCTGGGGTTGCTGCGTTGGCGGCAGCGGCACGCCGTTCGGGCGATCGGCTAGGAGGCCTCTGGCAGTGACTTGCGCATCGCGTAACGCTTGAACGCGACCCCGCCGCGCGTAACCACCTGAGGCTCGACAATGACGAATCCCTGTCGACTGAAGAACGGCTCGGCCACCCGACTGACATCTGCGGTCAAGATGTTGACGCCGCGGGCGAACAGATCCGCCTCGGCACGAGCATAAAGCTGCTGAGCTATACCGCGGCGCGGTGCCGCGGGCGAGGTGAACAGCAGGTCAATGTGCCCGGTGCCGGTGTATGCAATGAACCCCTTCAGCGCCATACCGTCGTGCGCCACCCACACCGTCAGCCCGGACAGACGGGCTTGCCAGGCGTCCAGATCAGGCTGTCGGGGCGCCCAGGCGTCGCGTTGTGCCGCGTCGTAATAGTCGGCCGCCAGAATCTGCACGGCGGCGGTGAAGACGTCCACCAGCGAACGCAGATCATCCTTAATGTAGGGCCGAAGGCGCATCAGTCACTTCACCACCGGCGCGCCTTCTTCCATCCGCGCCTGCGAGATCTGCGAGCCGGGCGGCACGCTGTGGGTCAGCCACACGTTGCCGCCAATGCTGGAGCCCTTGCCAATGGTGATGCGCCCGAGAATGGTCGCGCCGGCGTAGATCACCACGTCGTCTTCGACGATGGGATGGCGGGCAATGCCTTTGGTCAGCTGCCCGTCTTCGCCCACCTCGAAGCGCTTCGCGCCCAGGGTGACCGCCTGGTACAGCCGCACCCGCTGGCCGATGATCGCCGTCTCCCCAATCACCACGCCGGTGCCGTGGTCGATGAAGAAATGCTCGCCAATGGTCGCGCCGGGGTGAATGTCGATGCCGGTGGCCGAGTGGGCAATCTCCGAAACGATGCGCGCCATCAGCGGCAGGTGGAGCCGGTAGAGCGCGTGCGCCAGACGGTGGTGAATCAACGCCAGAATGCCGGGGTAGCACAGCAGCACCTCATCGACATTGCGCGCCGCGGGGTCGCCCTGGTAGGCGGCCTCGACATCGCTGTCGAGCAGGACCCGGATAGCCGGCAACTGCGCGGCGAAGGCGGCGACGCGGCGGCGCGCTTCGGCGGCGACATTGGGCGTCTCGGCGCCGCTGCCGGCCGAGGTGAGCTCCAGACGCACTTCTTCGACCAGTGCATTGAGCGCCTGGTCCACAGCGTGCCCGACGTAGAAGTCCTCACCGGCGCGCTTGAGCTCCACCGGGCCCAGCCGCAGCGGAAACAACGCGCCGCGCAACAGTTTGATGGCACAGCCGATGCGGTCCACCGACGGAAATTCGCGGTCCCTGCGACCCTGTTCGCGCTGCTGGCGTTGCCGCCATTGCTCGCGCGCACTGCGCAGCCCGCCCACGATCTCGCTCAAATCCCAGCCACCGGGCACCTCAGGCGGTACGTTCATCACGCGCATCCCATCTCGAAGAAAAGCACCGACCTCGGCGCCAAGGCGCACATTATCGGGCCTCAGCCCGTTTTCAGTGCGGCGCGGGGCATACCACTGGCCGCCGCCTGCCCTCACAATGCACGCCATCACACGATCACAGGCGGGGCAGACTCATGAAACGGGTGTTCATCAGCGGCGGCGCAGCGGGCATTGGCCGGGCAACTGCCGAGCAGTTCATCAAGGCCGGTTTTGACGTGGGCATTGGCGATGTCAACGAACTCGCATTGCGCGAGACGGCCAAGTCCCTGGGCAAGGCCTGCCACCCCTATGTGCTGGACGTGTGCGACCCGGCCGCATGGGCGCGCGCGCTGGAGGGCTTCACCGGCAAGGACGGCCGACTCGACGTACTGATCAACAACGCCGGCATTCTCTACGCCGGCCGCGCCGAAGCGATCAGCTTCGAGCAGCACAGTCGCCTGGTCGACATCAACATCAAGGGCGTGATCGCCGGCTGCCAGGCGGCGCTGCCGTACCTGAAGAACGTGCGCCATTCGCGGGTGATCAACCTCTGCTCGGCCTCGGCGATCTACGGCCAGCCGTCCATCGCCAGCTATTCGGCCAGCAAGTTCTTCGTACGCGGCTGGACCGAGGCGCTGAACATCGAATGGGCGCGCTACGACATACAGGTGCTCAGCGTGTGGCCGATTTTCGTCAAGACCGCGATGGTCGATAACGCACCCGAAATGAAGGCCGTCGACAAGATGGGTGTGTCGCTGAGCCCCGCCGATGTCGCCAAGGTGCTGCTCAGGCTGGCGCGCCAGAGACGGCCCGCCATGCACACGCCCATTGGCCTGCAGTCTTCGTTGTTCAAGCGTTTCGCCAACCTGATGCCCGACGCCATCACCCGCCGCGTCGTGGCGCACCTGGCCGACGTTGATGTCTGAACCTGGCGACGCCGTCCAGGCCGACGACGCCCCCGTCATCGACACCTGGCCCCTGTTCGTCACCTGCGGTCGCGGCCTGGAATCGATTCTCGTCGATGAGCTGATCCGCTTTGGCGCCACCGACGTCAAGGCCGGCAACGGCGGCGTCTCGGCGCGCGCCGACCGTGAAGCGGCGTATCGCACCTGCCTGTGGTCGCGCCTGGCCAGCCGCGTGCTGATGCCGCTGGCCAGTGGCGCGGTGGCCGATCCCGAGGCGCTGTACGCACTGGCACGCAGCGTCGCATGGACTGACCTGTTCGACGTCTCGAAGCGCTTCGCGATCGAAGCGGCCGGCACCTCCGCCACCGTCACGCACAGCCACTACGCCGCGCTCAAGGTCAAGGACGCGGTGGTCGATGCCTTTCGTGACCTGCTGGGCAAGCGCCCCGATGTGGCACGCGAAGACCCCGACATTCGCATTCACCTGCACCTGCACCGCGACCGCGCCACCCTGTCGCTGGATCTGTCCGGTGATTCGCTGCACCGCCGCGGCTATCGCCAGCAGGCCGGCGAAGCGCCGCTCAAGGAAACCCTGGCCGCCGCGATGCTGATGCGCGCCGGCTGGTCGGCACAGGCCGCAGGCGGGGCCCCGCTGTGGGACCCGTTCTGTGGTTCGGGCACGCTGGTGATCGAGGGCGCGATGATCGCCGCCGATGCGGCGCCGCAGCGCAACCGCAGCCGATTCGGCTTTGAGGCATGGAACGACCACGTGCCCGCCCTGCTGAAGCGCCTGCGCGCCGAGGCCGACGAACGCTTTGCCGCCGGGCTCAAGGCCCTGCCGCCGCTGATCGGCAGCGACACCGACCGGCGCGTGCTGCTCATCGCCCAGGCCAACGCCGCCAAGGCAGGATTCTTTCAGCAGATCCGCTGGATCGAGCAGGACGCCCTGACCGCGCCGCCACCCAGCCCGCAGGCCGGCCTGCTCATCTGCAACCCGCCGTACGGCGAGCGCCTGGGGTCCGAGGGCGACATCATCAAGCTGTACTCGCTGCTCGGCGCGCGCTGGCCCAGGGCCCTGCCCGGCTGGCAGGTGGCGCTGCTGACCCAGCGTGATGACCTGACGCCGCGTCTTGGCCTGCGCGCCACGCGCATCCACAGCCTCTACAACGGGGCGCTGCCGTGCAAACTGCTGCAGTTCGACATTGGCGGCGCAGCGGCGCGGGCCGCGGCGACCGGTGCAGCCGCAGCCACGGCCGTCGCCCCCGAGCCGGACGCCGTTGAAGCCGCAGCACCCGCATCGCCCTGGGCCAAAGCCGAAAAGGCCGCCGAGGCCAAGGCAGCGGCGCCGGTCATCCCCAGCGTGGCGGAGGTTGCCCACGACGGCTTCGGCAGCGACTTTGCCAATCGCCTGCAGAAAAACGCCAAGCACCTGGCCAAGTGGGCCAAACGCCGCGGCATCCAGAATTACCGCGTTTACGACGCCGACCTGACCGAGTACGCGGTCGCCATCGACGTCTACGCCACGCCCGAGCGCCACGTGCACCTGCAGGAATACGCACCGCCGAAGTCCATAGACCCGGTGCACGCCGAGAAGCGGCTGCGCGCCGCCCTGGCCTACACCTGCGAGGTGCTGGAGGTACCGCCCGACCGCCTGCACTTCAAGGTGCGGCGGGCCCAGAAGGGCGCCGCGCAGTATCAGCGGCTGGCCAGCCAGGGCGCGGGGGTGAACATCGTCGAGCACGACGTGATGCTGGAAGTGAATTTCACTGACTATCTCGACACCGGCGTGTTCCTCGATCACCGGCCGATACGGCTGCGCATCCAGCAGGCTGCGGCCGGCAAGCGCTTCCTCAACCTGTTCTGCTACACCGGCGCGGCAACCGCGCACGCGGCAGTCGGCGGTGCGGTCACGAGCGTCTCGGTCGACCTGTCGAACACCTATCTGGAATGGGCCGAGCGCAACCTGCGCCTGAACGGCTTCAAGCGGGTCGATGCCGAGCGCCGAGCGTCGGCCGACAACCCGCATCGCCTGTTCCGGGCCGATTGCCTGGCCTGGCTGGAAGAGCAGGCGGCCAAGGCGCGCCCGCCGCAGTTCGACCTGATCTTCTGCGACCCGCCGACCTTTTCCAACTCCAAGAAAATGGAAGACACGCTCGACATCCAGCGCGACCACGTCACCCTGCTGGCGCGCAGCTTCACGTTGCTGGCGCCGGGCGGCATGCTGCTGTTCTCGACCAATCGCCGCAAGTTCGAGCTTGAAACCGAAGCGCTCGCCGCCCTGGGCATGCAGGTGCGCGACATCACTGCCGAAACGCTGGACGAAGACTTCAAGCGACCACCACCGGCCCATCGCGCCTACGAGATCACCCATCTCTGAGTCATGGCGGTGACCGCAAGGCTGGCCCTGCCCTACGCCGACCTGCACGGCGACGCTCTGCCCGCAGCGCCCGCGCTCGCGCGGTTCATGGCCGCCCATCAGCTGCCGCAGCGTTGGCAGGGCCGCCGGCAGTTCACCGTGGTGAATACCGGCTTCGGCAGCGGCCAGACCTTTCTCGCCACCTGGGCGGCGTGGCGGACCGACCCGGCACGCAGCCATCGGTTGACCTTCGTCGCCTTCGCGCTGCACCCCTGGCACCCTGAGGATCTGCGCCGCCACCACGCCGCCGGCCCGCACCCCGACCTCGCCCGCGCACTGATCGATCAATGGCCCATGCCCTGTCGCGGCCCGCACCTGCGCCACTTCGATGACGGCCGCGTCACCCTGCTGCTGTGGCTGGACGATTTGGCCACCGCCCTCGCGGGGGCCGACACGCCGTTCGACGCCTGCCACCTGGCTGGACTCGACCCGGCCGCGTGGCCACCGACGCTGATCCAACACCTGGCCCGACAGGCACGGCCGGGCGCCACGTTCGCCAGCGACCGCAATGCCGCCTCGGTGCGCGACGCGCTCATCGCCAGCGGCGCCACCCTTGCGCGCGCCGCTGACCGGCCGCCCGGCGCGATGCTGCACGGCACCTGGGCAGGGGCGAAGGCCGCACCCGCCAGCCCGACTCGCTCGGTCGCGGTGCTCGGCGCCGGCCTGGCGGGCTGCAGCGTGGCCCGCGCGCTGGCACGCCACGGAGTGGCGGTGACGGTATTCGACCCGGCCGCGCACGCTGCCAGTGGCGCGTCGGCCGCGCCGCGCATGGTGGTCAGGCCCTGGCTGACGCACCGGCCGACGACCGCTTCCAATCTGAGCGTGCAGGGCTTTCTGCACGCGGTGACCGCCTACCGCGGCCACCCCGCATGGCAGCCTTGCGGGGTGCAACAGCGCAGCAAACCGGGCGACATGCCGTCGCGCATGGCCGCCGCGCTGGCCGAGCAGGGCTGGCCGGCCGGGCTGCTGCGTCAAATCAGCAGACCCGGCGCCGACCCTGCCTGGTTCGAGGCCGTGCACGGCGGCGCCCTGGACGCCGCTGCCTGGTGCACCGCGCAGCTTGATCATCCCGACATTGACGTCCGGCTGGGCCACGCCCCCACGCTGGCGCGCCTGCACGGGCGCTTCGATGCCGTGGTCATCGCCTGTGCCGGCGCCACGCCGGCGGTGCTGGGGCGGTCGCTGCCCCTGAGCCGCACCCGCGGCCAGACCACCACCGTTGCAGCCGATGCCCTGCACGATCTGCACAAGGTCCGTTGCGGTGATGGCTATGTTGCGCCGCTGCCGGGCGGCCGCGCGGTAGTGGGCGCCAGCTACGACCGCGATGACAATCCCGAGGTGCGCACCCAAAGCCACCTCGAAAACCTTGAACGCCTGCAGCGCCTCACCGGCGCCGCGCTCACTGCGGCCGACGTGACGGCGGGCTGGGTCGGCTTTCGCGCCGCCTGGCCCGACCGCCTGCCCGCCGTGGGCGCCCTGGACGGGCTGGACGGGCTGGACGCCCAGGAGCCCCCGGGCCCGGTCTGGCTGGCGAGCGGCTATGCCTCACGCGGCGCCGTCTGGGCACCGTTACTGGGCGAAGTGCTCGCGGCACAGATGCTGCAGCGGCCGGTACCGCTCGCACGCGACCTGCAGCACGCCCTGCGCGCGACGCGTTTCATCGGTGGCGACGCACCCGGTCGGGGCTGAGGCTTCGCCCGCCTGTGCCCGGTCTGTGGCCCGGTCTCAGATGTCGCCGTACAGGGCCGTGATCGGATACCGCCGCTCGCGCCCGAAGGCGCGGCGCGTCACCTTGGGGCCGGGCGCCGACTGGCGTCGCTTGTACTCGGAACGCCGCACCAGGCTCACCACCCGGCGCACGTCGGCCTCATCAAAACCCTCTGCCAGCAGATCGGGGATCGAGCGCTGCGACTCGACATAGCGCTGCAGTATCGCGTCGAGCACGTCGTATGGCGGCAGGGAATCGTCGTCGCGCTGATCGGCCCGCAATTCGGCACTGGGCGCGCGCGTGAGCACCCGCTCGGGAATCACCAAACCCAGCGTGTTGCGGTAACGCGCCAGCGCGTACACCTGCTGCTTGTAAACATCCTTCAAGGGTGCAAAGCCGCCACACATGTCGCCGTAGAGCGTGGCGTAGCCCACGGCCATCTCGCTCTTGTTGCCGGTGGGCAGCACCACGTGGCCAAACTTGTTGGACAAGGCCATGAGCAAGGCGCCCCGGCTGCGTGACTGGAGATTTTCTTCCGTCACGTCCGGAATGGTGTCGACAAAAAGGGGCGCCAGCAGGTCGTTGAAGGCTTCAAACGCCGGCTCGATGGCAATGCGGTCATAGCGGATTCCCAGGGCCTCGGCCTCGATCCGCGCATCATCGTTCGACATGTCCAGCGTGTAGCGCGACGGCATCGACACCCCCCAGACGCGCGACGCGCCCAGGGCATCGGTGGCAATGGTCGCAACCAGAGCCGAATCGATGCCGCCCGACATGCCCAGCAGCGCACCCGGAAAACCATTGCGGTTCACGTAATCCCGCGTTGCCTGCACCAGCGCGCTGTAGAGCAGCGCGTCGGCCTCGGGCGCCGGGTGCGTTTCACCGCTGCATTCGACATCGCCCTGCAGGGTGCGACGCACGCTCAGGGCCACCACTTCTTCGGTGAATGGCCGCGCCTGGGCGGTGACCTGGCCGGCGGCCGACAGGGCAAACGCGTTGCCGTCGAACACCACCTCGTCCTGCCCGCCCACGGCGTTCAGGTAGATCAGCGGCAGGCCGGTTTCCGACACGCGTTGCTGCGCCACTTTGAGCCGGTCCTGGGCCTTGCCCTGCTCAAACGGCGAGGCATTGAGGGCCAGAATGACCTCGGCACCGGCGTCGCGCGCCTGGGCGCAGGCGTCCGGCACCCAGATGTCTTCGCAGATGGTGAGTGCCACGCGGAGCCCATCCTGCTCGAACACGCAGGGGCGATCGCCCGAGGCGAAATGGCGGCGCTCATCAAACACGCCGTAGTTGGGCAGATGCTGCTTGCGGTAGCCGGCCACACGCCGGCCGTCGCGCAGCACCCAGGCGGCGTTGAACAGGCGCCCCTCGTGATACTCCGGCCCGCCGACCACCACGGTGATACCGGTGACGCTGTCCTGCAGCCGTTGCAGACCTTCGGCGATCAGCCCCGGCAAGCCGCGGCGCAGCAGCAGGTCATCTGGCGGGTAGCCCAGCAGCGCCAGTTCCGGGCACAGCAACAGGCGGGCGCCGTGGCGGTCACGCGCCTCGACGGCGGCCTGGATGATCTTGTCGACATTGCCGGCCACATCCCCCACCCAGAGGTTGAGTTGTGCCAGCGCCCAGCGGGTTTCGGCTTGCATATCGTCCGTGCTCCAGAAACATCAAAGGCCCGCGTTGCGAGCCCTTGATTGCCTGCATCCGCTGATTAGAGCAGCGATTTCATCGCCGCGCCCAGGTCCGCAGGCGAGCGCACGGTCTTGACGCCTGCCGCTTCCAGCGCCGCGAACTTCTCGTCCGCAGTGCCCTTGCCGCCGGCAATGATGGCGCCGGCGTGGCCCATGCGCTTGCCCGGGGGCGCGGTGACGCCGGCAATGTAGGCCACCACCGGCTTCTTCACGTTGGCCTTGATGTAGGCCGCCGCTTCTTCTTCGGAGCTGCCGCCGATCTCGCCGACCATGATGATGCCCTCGGTGGCGGGGTCGGCCTCGAACAGCGCAATGGTGTCGATGAAGCCCATACCGCGCACCGGGTCACCGCCGATCCCGACGCAGGTGCTCTGGCCGAGGCCGTTCTGCGTGGTCTGGTAGACGGTTTCGTAGGTCAGCGTGCCGCTGCGCGAGACGATGCCGATGCGGCCCGGCTTGTGGATGTGGCCCGGCATGATGCCGATCTTGCATTCGCCCGGCGTGATGATGCCGGGGCAGTTCGGCCCGATCAGCACGCAGTCCACACCCGCCAGTGCGGCCTTGACGCGCACCATGTCGTTGACCGGAATGCCTTCGGTGATGCACACGATCACCTTGATGCCGGCGTCCGCCGCTTCAAGAATCGCGTCGGCGGCACCGGCCGCCGGCACATAGATCATCGAGGCTTCGGCACCGGTGGCGGCGACGGCGTCATGCGCGGTGTTGAACACCGGGCGGTCCAGATGCTTGCCGCCGCCCTTGCCCGGCGACACGCCGCCGACCAGTTGGGTGCCGTAGGCAATCGCCTGCTCGGAGTGGAACGTGCCCTGCTTGCCGGTGAAGCCCTGGCAAATCACCTTGGTGTCTTTGTTGACGAGAATCGACATGTGCTTCAGGCCCCTTGATTGGCGAGGGTGACAACGGTTTTCGCGGCTTCGGTGAGATCCGACACCGGGGTGATCTTCAGGCCGCTGGATTCGAGCATTTCGCGGCCCTTCTCCATGTTGGTGCCTTGCAGACGCGCCACCACCGGCAGCTTGAGGCCGGTCTGCTTGCAGGCCTGGATGATGCCCTCGGCAATCAGGTCGCAGCGCACGATGCCACCGAAGATGTTGATGAAGATGGCTTTGACGTCGTCACTGCGGGTGATGAGCTTGAAGGCCTCGGTAACCTTCTCGGCGGTGGTGCCACCCCCGACGTCGAGAAAGTTGGCCGGCTGGCCACCGTGCAGCTTGACGATGTCCATGGTCGCCATTGCCAGGCCGGCGCCGTTGACCATGCAGCCGATGTTGCCTTCCAGGGTCACGTAGTTGAGGTCGAACCGGGTGGCCTCGACCTCACGCGCGTCTTCCTGGCTGGTGTCGCGCATCTCGGCAATGGACTTCTGCCGGTACAGGGCATTGCTGTCGAAGTTGAGCTTGGCGTCCAGCGCCATGATCTTGCCTTCGGCGGTGACGATCAGCGGGTTGACCTCAACCTGGCTGGCATCGAGCTCGTCGACGATGCGGTAAAGGCCCAGCAGCGCCTGGGTGAACTGGGCAGTCTGGTCCTTGTCGAGCCCCATGAAGAAGCCCAGCTGGCGCGCCTGGTAGGGCTGCAGGCCCGCGGCCGGATGCACGTGCACCGACATGATTTTCTCGGGGGTCTTCTCGGCGACCTCTTCGATGTCCATGCCGCCCTCGGCAGAGGCCATCAGCACGATGCGTTCGGAGGTGCGATCCACCAGCGCCGACACGTACAGCTCGCGGGCGATGTTGGAGGGCTTTTCGACCCAGACGCTGTTGACCGGCAGGCCTTCGGCGCCGGTCTGCTTGGTGACCAGCCGGGTCCCGAGCATGGCCTTGGCCGCGGTCTCGACGGCATCGACACCTTCGACCAGCTTCACGCCGCCGGCCTTGCCGCGTGCCCCCGCATGAACCTGCGCCTTCACCACGAAGCGGTCGCCTCCCAGGATCTTGGCCGCAGCCCGCGCCTGTTCCGGGCTGGTTGCCAAAGCCCCCTGCGGCACGGCGATGCCGTAGCGCGCAAAAATCTCTTTGGCCTGATACTCGTGAAGGTTCATTTGGGGTCCCGGTGCGGAAATGTGCGCGCATTCTGGACGAACTGCCCAAAGGGTGCCACAACAGGGCGGTTCGGCCCGGGGCACGCGGCGCAGCAATTCGGTGCCTCGCCGATTTGCTGCACGCTGCAACGTGGCTCAGCCTGCCCGCCCCCACGCGCACCGGCGCACCTGGAATCGCCCTGCGACCCACCGCCGCGCCCTCACTGGAAAGCCAACGATGTTCCGCCTGATTCTCATCATTGCCGCCCTGCTGATCATTGCCCAACTGGTGCGCATCGGCCTGCGCCAGCTTCGCGGGCCGGGGCCCGAGGCTGATGCAGATGGCCCCGAGCCCTTCGAGCAGGTCACCCAGTGCCCGCACTGCGGCGTGCACGTGCCCAAGGCAAGCCTGGACAACGGTGGCACCTGCCCCCAATGCCACCAGTGAGTTTGCGCAGTGGCGGCATCGAGGACTGGCGCGCCCTGCGGGCGCTGACCCTCTACCGGCTGGTGTTGATTGGCGCGCTGCTGGGCGCGCTGGAGTCGGGCATCAGCCTGCAGGTGTTCGAGCAGGTCGACGCCGGCCTGTTCCGCCAGATCAGCCGCGCCTATGCCGTTGCCGCGCTGCTGATGCTGGCACCGGTGCTCTACCGCCGGCCGCGCAGCCCCCTGCAGATGGGCGTGCAGTTTGCGGTGGACGCCCTTGGCGTCGCCGCGCTGGTCTACGCCACCGGCGGCATCCAGAGCGGCCTGGGCATCTTGCTGATCACCCCGATGATTGTCGCGGCCCTGCTGCTGGGCACGCGCATGGCGCTGGTCTGCGCATCGCTGGGCACGCTGATGATGTTCGGCGAGGAATTTCTGCGCCATCTCGGCCAGCCGCTGTCGACACCCGACCTCACCAGCACCGGGGTGCTGGGCCTGATGCTGTTTGCCAGCACGGCGGCGGCGTCGACCGTGGCGGCGCGCGCGCGGCGCAGCGAGGCCAAGGCGGCGCAGGCAGGCACGGCGCTGGCCGATCTGTCACAGCTCAACGAAAGCATCATCGGCACCATGCAGACCGGCGTCGTGGTGGTCGATGGCGAGGGAACCCTGAGGCTCACCAACGAGGCGGCACGCCACTTTCTGGGGGCTGCAGCGGCCGGGCCGGTCTCACTGCACAGCATTGCGCCGGCCCTGGAGCAGGCCTGGCAAACCTGGCGCAGTGGCAGCATGCTGGCACAGGGACCGATCCGCATGCCGGGCCGTGACGGCGAACTGGTGCCGCGGTTTTCACCCCTGGGCGCCGATGTCCGCGGCGCGACGCTGATCCTGCTCGACGACGCCTGGCAATTGCAGGAGCAGGCGCGGCAACTCAAGCTCGCGGCGCTGGGACGGCTCAGCGCCAGCATTGCGCACGAAATCCGCAATCCCCTGTCGGCCATCACCCAGGCCGGGCAACTGCTGGCCGAAGACGAGCGGCTCGATGCCGGGCAGCACAAACTGCTGGACATGATTCAGCGCCACGGCACGCGCATCGAACGCATCATTCGCGACGTGCTCGACCTTGCCCGTCCGCACGAGCACCCCATCCCGGTCATCGACCTCGACCGCTGCGTGGCGCAGGCCCTGGAGGCCTATCGCGAGCAGCCCCTGACCGCCGCGCAAGTCATTCACCACCACAAGGCCAGCAGCGCGCGGCAGGTGCGCTGCGACCCGGCGCACCTGCAGCAGGTGCTGCACAACCTCTGGGAGAACGCCGCCGAGCATGCCCCCGGTCGGCGGGTTGACGTGCTCAGCGGGCGCGACAGCCGTGGTGTCACCTGGCTGGACATCTGCGACGCCGGACCGGGCATCGACCCGGTCATGCGCGAACGCATTTTCGAGCCCTTCGTCACCACCTCGCCGCGCGGAATCGGGCTGGGCCTGTACCTGTCGCGCGAGCTGTGCGAGCTCAACCAGGCACAGCTGCGTTATCTCGAACAGCCACGTGGCACGCGCTTTCGCATCCGATTCGCCAGCGCACCGTCGTAAGCTGTCGCCCCATGCCCGCCTCGATGCCCGCCCGCCGTGTGCTGATCGTCGACGACGAAGTCGATCTGTGCGAACTGCTGGAAATCACCCTGGCCCGCATGGGCCTGCAAACCCAGGCCGCCAACAGCCTGAGCGATGCGCGGGCGCGGCTGGCCGAGCAGACGTTCGATTTCTGCATCACCGACATGCGCCTGCCGGACGGCAGCGGGCTCGACCTGGTGCACCACCTGCATGCGCAGCATCCCGACCTGCCGGTCGCGGTCATCACCGCCCACGGCAACACCGAGCTGGCGGTGGAAAGCCTCAAGGCCGGGGCCTTCGACTTTGTCAGCAAACCGCTGGATCTGGCGGTGCTGCGCAAGCTGGTGCAAAGCGCGCTGGCGCTGTGCCCGCAGAACGCCGCGCCAGACCCCGGCGGCGCGCTGCTGCTGGGAACCCACCCCAGCATGGTGGCGCTGCGCGCCCTGGTGCAGCGGCTGGGGCGCTCCCAGGCCCCGGTCCACATCGGCGGCGAGTCCGGCACCGGCAAGGAACTGGTGGCGCGCCAGATTCACCTGAGCAGCGCGCGGGCCGACGCGCCGTTCGTCCCGGTCAACTGCGGCGCCATTCCGCCCGACCTGATGGAGAGCGAGTTCTTCGGCCACCTCAAGGGCGCCTTCACGGGCGCGGTGCGGGACAAGGCCGGCTTTTTCCAGGCCGCCGAGGGCGGCACCCTGTTTCTTGACGAGGTCGCCGATCTGCCCCTGTCGATGCAGGTCAAACTGCTGCGGGCGCTGCAGGAACGCCAGGTGCGTCCGGTCGGCGCCGAGCTGGAACTGCCGGTGAACGTGCGCATCATTTCGGCCACCCACCAGAAGCTGGACGAGGCGGTGCAAAACGGCCGGTTTCGCCAGGACCTGTACTACCGCCTGAACGTGATTGAAGTGCATACGCCCGCGCTGCGCGAGCACCCGGAAGACATCCCGGCGCTGGTGACCCACTGCCTGACACAGCTGGCCGCTCGCCACGGCCGGGTCAACCCGCCGCCGGTCACCCCCGAGGCGCTGGCGGCACTGGCCGCCTACCGCTTTCCCGGCAACGTGCGCGAACTGGAAAACATTCTGGAACGTGCGCTGACCCTCAGCGACGGCGGCGCGATCGACACCCACGACCTGCAACTGCGGCACCCTCGCGCCCCGGCAGACGCCCCCCCTGCCGATGAACCGGCGGCGGTGGCCACCGCGCCTGCCGGGGAGGCGTCGCTGGACGATCAGGTCGAGGCCATCGAGCGGCGCGCCATCCTCGACGCCCTGCAGCGCGCCCGCTTCAACAAGACCCGCGCCGCCGCACTGCTGGGTATGAGTTTTCGTGCCCTGCGGTATCGCATCAAAAAGCTCAATATTGACGCTTGACGCTTGACGCTTGACGCGCGCTGCTGTTTGCCTTCCGGCGGTGCGTGACCGGCCCGGTACCGGGCGCGGCGCCAGCCCGCCCGGCCTGGGCGGCCGACCGGCCCCGCGCGCCTCTTTTCTTTCCGGCGATTTGCGGCGACCATGCCTGCCGGTCGATGACAATCGGCCCATACCCATAAGGCCATCCGGAGACAGGCCATGCGCAGACTCATCCTCTTGGCAGGCCTGATGGCCCTGCCCTCCCTGGCGTGGTCGCAGGACGCGCAGCCCGACACCGGCGACACCGCGTGGATCATGGGCGCCACCGCGCTGGTGCTGTTCATGACCCTGCCCGGCCTTGCGCTGTTCTACGGCGGCCTGGTGCGCACCAAAAACGTGCTGTCGGTGCTGATGCAGTGCTTCGTGATCTGTTGCCTGGCGACGATGATCTGGGTCACGGTCGGCTACAGCCTCGCCTTCAGCGGCGGCAACGGGTTCATAGGCGATCTGTCGCGGGCCATGCTGTCCGGCATCGGAGAAGACACGCTCAGCGGCACCATTCCCGAATCGCTGTTTGCCATGTTCCAAATGACCTTCGCCATCATCACGCCGGCGCTGGTGGTCGGCGGCTTTGCCGAGCGCATCAAGTTCTCGGCGATGCTGTGGTTCTCGGCCCTGTGGCTGCTGGCCGTCTACATCCCGGTCACCCACTGGGTGTGGGCGAGTGAAGGCTGGCTGTTCAAGCTGGGCCTGCTCGACTTTGCCGGCGGTACGGTCGTGCACGTGACCGCCGGCGTGGCGGCGCTGGTCGCCGCCATGGTGCTGGGGCCGCGTCGCGGCTTTCAGACCACGCCGATGCTGCCGCACAACATGACCATGACCGTCACCGGTGCAGCGATGCTCTGGGTGGGCTGGTTCGGCTTCAACGGCGGCTCGGCCCTGAGTGCCGGCGGCAATGCGGCCATGGCCATGCTGGTGACCCACATTTCGGCGGCGGCCGGGGCGCTGGCGTGGTCGGTGGCGGAATGGAAGCGATACGGCAAGCCCTCGGCACTGGGCACGGTCACGGGCATGGTGGCGGGCCTGGGCACCATCACTCCGGCTTCCGGCTTCGTCGGCCCCGGCGGCGCGATCGTCATCGGTCTCACGGCCGGCGTGGTCTGCTTTGCCGCCACCAACGTCCTCAAGCGCGTGCTGAAAATCGACGACTCGCTCGACGTGTTTCCGGTGCACGGCGTGGGCGGCATTCTTGGCACCGTGGCCGCCGGCATCTTCGCCTCGGACGCGCTGGGCGTGTTCAGCGGCCACGGCTATGCCACCGGCATGGCCATGGGCTCACAACTGGGCGTGCAGGCCCTTGGCGTGCTCGCCACCGGCGCGTATACCGCCGTGGTCACCTATGGCCTGTTCCAGCTGGTGCGCGTGCTGGCCGGGGGCCTGCGCGTGAGCAGTGATGAAGAACTGGTGGGGCTCGATCAGGTGTCGCACAACGAGCGCGGCTACGACCTGTAAGGCGCGCGGCGGGTGGTGCGGCGGCTCATTCCGCGACCCCCGCCGCGACCGGCAGCAGCGCCCGAGGATCAATCATCTGCACCAGGCCCTGCGGCGTTCTCGCAAAGCCGCACAGCGCAGCCGGGTGCACGCCAATGTGATGCGGCTCGATGGCATCGGGGGCGATCTTGATCACGTCGGCCACCGCATCCACCCGCAGCGCGAAGCTTTCATGCAGCACATCGACAATCACCAGGGTTCCGGCCTCGCCCGGATCATGCGGCGCCAGTGCCAGTGGCAGGCGGAGATCGAGCACCGGCAGCACTTCGCCGCGCACGTGCATCACGCCCAGCAAGGCCGGGGGGCCGCCGGGAATCGGATCGGCCGGATGACCGCGCAACACCTCGCGCAGCCACGGCACCGGCAGCGCATAGCGTTCGCCGGCCAACAGCGTCAGCAGCCAGGGGCCGGGGGGAAAGTCGGGGCACATCGAGGTCTGCACGTGCGCGTTCATGATTCGGGGACATCCTTCACCGCCGACCCGGCCGGTGCGGCCGCCAGCTCGGTCTGCTCGGCCGCCAGCACGATCAGGGTCACGCGGCGGTTCTGCCGGCGCCCTTCCACCGTGTCGTTGACGGCCAGTGGCCGGAACTCGCCATAGCCCACCACCGACAGGCGATCGGGCAGCACGGCCTGATCCCGCAGGCGACGCACCACGGTGCCGGCGCGCGCCGCCGACAGCTCCCAGTTGGACGGAAACACGCGGGTGTTGATGGGCCGATCATCGGTGTGGCCCTCCACCCGAACGCGGTTGTCGAAGCTGCCGAGAATGCGGCCGATTTCATCAATCACCGGCAACACTGCCACCGCCAACTCGGCCGAGCCACTGGCGAACAGCACGTCGGTGTTGATCTCGACCTCGAGCCAGCTCTGCCGGTGCACGATGCGCACCTGATTGTCGGCCAGCAGCGGCGCCAGCGCCTCGATGATCTCGCGGCCGATTTCGGCCAGGGTCGTGTCCCCGACAACCGCCTGGGCGGTGACCGCCGCGCTGTCGGGCGTCATTTTCAGTGGCCGCACATCGGCCACCCGCGGCGCGATGGGCGGACGCTGCAGCATCGCGCGGTCTTGCTGGCGATGGGCGGGGCCCTTGATCGGCGGCGCCTTCTGATCGCCCCCGTAGCCCTTGGCGGTGTGGTCGCCAATCTGGATCGGCACCGGCGACTTGGGCGTGCCACCAAAGGCCGCCGACATGGACGCCGCCGCGACGCGGTACTTGCCCTCGTTGATGGAAGACACCGCGTACATCACCACGAAGAAGGCCAGCAACAGGGTGACCAGATCGCCGTAGGGAATGGCCCAGGCCTCATGGTTGACGTGGTCTTCGTGCGGTTGTTTGCGCGCCATGACGGGGCTCCGGTCAGTGCAGGTAGCCCGACAGGCGGGCCTCGATGTTGCGGGGGTTTTCGCCGCGGGCAATGCTCACCAGACCTTCGACCAGCATCTCCTGATCACGCGAGCGCGCCTGGATGATGGCCTTGAGCTTGTTGGCCATGGGCAGCAGGAACAGGTTGGCGAAGCCGATGCCGTAAATGGTGGCGACAAAGGCGGCGGCGATGCCGGCGCCCAGCTTCGAGGGGTCGGCGAGGTTCTGCATCACCGCCATCAGCCCCATCACCGCGCCGATGATGCCCAGCGTCGGGGCGTAGATACCGGCGCTTTCGAACACCTTGGCCGCGGCCAGATCGTGGTGCTCCTTGGCGCCGATTTCGACCTCCAGCGTGGCCCGCAGGGTTTCCGGCTCGGCCCCATCGACGAGCATCTGCAGGCCCTTCTTGATGAATTCATCCGGCTGCGCATCGACCGAGGCTTCCAGCGCCAGCAGCCCCTGCTTGCGAGCCGTGTTGCTCCATTCCACGATCTGCCCGATGGCCTGATGCGGATCGCTTTTCGGCGGCATGAACACCCATTTGGCAATCGCCATGGCCCGCTTCAGCGTCGAGGCCGGCGTGTGCAGACACACAGCAGCAATCGTGCCGAGCACGACGATCATGAAGGCGGCGCTGGAGAGCAGCGCCTTGACGCCCGCGCCCTTGAGAATGCTGCCGCCAATCACCGACACGGTGGCCAGAACAATGGCAGCCAGACTGACGATGTCCATACCTCAGGCCTCCACTGCCACGGTGGTGAGTTCATCAGGATTCAAAATCACGGCGATACGCCCGTCGCCGGTCACCGCCGCGCCGCCGTAGCCAGGCAGTCCGCGCAGCAGCGCGCCCGGCGGCTTGACGACGATGTCTTCACGGCCTTCCACCGCGTCCACCACCAGGCCGCAGTCACCGCGGCGCGTGCTGACGCGCACCAGCAGCTTGCGCAGGCCTTTCGGCGCGCCCAGCCACTGATCGAGGAAATGCAGGGGAATGGCCGGCTGCGTGCCGCTCCACAGCGGCACGTCGCCGCGCAATTGCACCTGATCGGCGTCGAAGGTCTGAAGGTCAATGATCTGCCGCAGCGGCACCGCCAGCGAGCGGCCGGCGCAGGCGGTGCGCAGGGTCGGCAGAATCGCCAGCGTCAGCGGCAGGATCAGCTCCACCACGGTGCCGCGCCCGGTCTCGCCGCCCAGCACCAGGCGCCCGCCCAGACTGCGCACGCTGGCGGCCACCACATCCATGCCGACGCCGCGGCCCGACACGGACGACACCGCCTCGCGGGTCGAGAATCCGGCCTTCAGAATCAGTTCGCGGGCCTGTGCGACGCTGAGTTGCGCGGCATCGCGTTCATCCAGCAGCCCCTTCTTGATGGCCGAGGCACGGATCGCGTCGGCGTCCAGCCCCTTACCATCGTCTTCAATGCGCAGCATCACGCTGTCTCCACGCTGTTGCGCCGACAGCAACAGGCGGCCCACCACCGGCTTGCCCAGCGCGCGGCGCTGCTCGGGCGTTTCAATGCCGTGGTCAATGGCGTTGCGCACCAGGTGAATGAGCGGGTCGGCCAGGGCATCGACGAGGTGCTTGTCGAGGTCGGTGTCCTCACCGTCGAGCACGATCTCGACCTGCTTGCCCAGTTCGCGCGCCAGCTCCCGCGCGACGCGCGGAAAGCGGCTGAACAGACGGCCGACCGGCTGCATGCGGCAGCGCATCACGGCATCTTGCAGGCGCAGGGTGACGCGATCGAGCTCGCCCAGCAGACGACCGTGCTCGGGGGCATCCGGGGTGGCGGCGCGATCACCGGCGTGTGCCTTGAGCCGGTTGCGCACAATCACCAGTTCACCGACCAGGGCCATCAGCCGGTCCAGCCGCTCGGCATCGACCCGCACCTGGGTGTCGGGCGGCCGGAGGGCGGCGGGCCGGGCGGCAGGCGGGGCGGCGGCCGGTGGTGCAACGGCTGCGGGGGGGGCGACCGCCGGCGGCGGCGCGCCACCGCCCTGCAACTGGTCGAGCAGGGCTTCGAATTCGTCTTCGCTGATCAGGTCATCGGCGCCCTGCCCCAGCAATTGGTCGAAAGCGGCCAGCACCTCGGGCGGCGCGGGCGGCGGGGGCACGCCCTCGTACAGGGCGGCCACCTGCTGGTCGAGCACCCGTGCGGCATCCAGCGCGGCGTCAATCAGGGGTTCGGTGACGGTGAGCGTGCCATCGCGCACCCGTCCAAAGGCATCTTCAGCGCGGTGGCAAAGGGCCACCACGGCATCCAGCGCCAGAAAGCTGGCGCCGCCCTTCACGGTGTGAAAGCCACGAAACACGGCGTTCAGCGTGTCGGCCGACGGGTCGTCACCGAGGCGCATCAGGTCATCGCCAAGGCGCTCCAGCAGCGGCGTGGCCTCGTTGAGAAAATCCGCGAGCAGACTGGGGTCGTCGGTCATCGGTCACAGCCCCAGCGCGTCGAGCAGGTCGTCGGCGTCGCCCTGCGTCGAGGGCGCGGCGTCAAGATTGGCAATGGCCGGGCCGCATCCCCGCGTCAGGTCGGGCTCGGCCTGGGTGGTGATGGGCAACGGCCGGCCTTCGGCCAGGGCCAGCAGCTCGGCCTCCAGACCCCGAATGATCTGGGTGACGCGGCGGATGATCTGGCCGGTCAGGTCCTGATAGGCCTGCGCGGCATCGAGCTCGGCGCAATGGCCGCGCTGCACCTTGATCAGCGCCTCCAGCCGGCCACGCGTGTGTTCCGGCAGCGAGGCGGCGATGCGCCCGGAGGCGTCCAGGCTGCCGCGCAGCGCGTCCACCTTGTCGAGCGTGGTGTGGGCGGCGGCTTCGGTAAGGGCCACGACATGATCGAGGCGCGCGCAGGCATCCGGCAGCGCCAGCCGGGCCACGTCGACCAGCCGGGTGTCCAGCGGCAGGCTGTGCAAGGCCTGCTGAAAGGCGCGGGTCACGCCACGCAGTTCTTCGCGCAGGGTGTCGTCCGGCGCGGACGGATGGTCCGGGTGCATCACGCGGCCTGGGCCAGACGCTCGAACACCTTGTCGAGCTTTTCCTTGAGGGTGACGGCGGTGAACGGTTTGATGATGTAGCCGTTCACGCCCGCCTGCGCGGCCTCGATGATCTGCTCGCGCTTGGCTTCGGCGGTCACCATCAGCACCGGCAGCTTGGCCAGCGCAGGCTCGGCGCGGATGGCCTTGAGCAGCTCGATGCCGGTGATGCCGGGCATGTTCCAGTCGGTGATGACGAAGTCGAAGCCGCCCTGCTTGAGCAGCGGCAGTGCGGTGGCGCCGTCGTCGGCCTCGGCGGTGTTGGTGAAGCCCAGGTCGGCAAGCAGGTTCTTGACGATGCGACGCATGGTCGAGAAGTCGTCAACGATGAGGATTTTCATGTTCGGGTTCATGGCGGGTCTCGGCGGTCGTTCGGGGTCAGGCGGCTTCGGACATCTGGGTCCATTCACTCAGGCGGGCGCGCAGTCGCAGCAGCGCCTGGGCGTGCAACTGGCAGACGCGGCTTTCGCTGACACCCAGCACCGCGCCCACTTCCTTGAGGTTGAGTTCGTCCTGGTAGTACAGGCTCATCACCAGCTTTTCGCGCTCGGGCAGCTGGTCGATGCCGCGCGCCAGGGCGCGCTTGAAGTCATCGCGCAGCACTTCGCGTTCGGGCGAGTCGTGGCTGGCGATGTGGTCGAGTATCGAGGGGTCGCTCTCGGCGGCGCCGTCCAGCGACATCAGCGGCGCCCGCGCGGCGTCTTCGGCGTGCTGGTGGTATTCACTGAGGCTGATGCCCAGTTCCTGAGCCACCTCGGCGTCTGCGGCCTCGTGGCCGGTGCGCGCCTCGACGCGGCGCATGGCGTCGGCCAGTTCGCGCGCCCGCCGGTGCACCGACCGCGGCACCCAGTCGCCCTTGCGCAGTTCATCGAGCATGGCGCCGCGAATGCGGATGCCGGCGAAGGTGGAGAAGCTGGCGCCCGCATCGGTGCGGAAATGCTGCGCGGCTTCAATCAGGCCCAGTTGCCCGGCCTGCAGCAGGTCATCCACCTCGACCGAGGACGGCAGTCTGGCCAGCAGGTGGTAGGCAATGCGCCGCACCAGCGACTGGTGCGCGGCGATCAACTCATGCAGCGAGGGCACCTGCTGGGCACGGTAGGCCTCGACGACGGCGCTCATGCGTAGGCCCCGGTGCCAATCAGGCGCTCAACGAAAAATTCGACGTGGCCGCGGGCGCCCTCGGGCGGCGGCCATTTGCGGACGGTGGCGGCGAGGTTGCGAAAGGCCACCGACGACTGCGCGCTGGGGTAGGCCTCGACGACGGCCGTCTGGCGACGGATGGCGCGCTGCAGGTACTCGTCGTAGGGCACGCCGCCCAGGTAGTTGAGGTGTACGTCGAGAAAGCGCTCCGAGACCCGGCGCAGGTGCTCGAACATCTCGTGGCCGTCGGCCGCCGAGCGGATCATGTTGGCGATCACGTGGGCGCGGTGTATGCCGTGGTCGCGCGACAGCACCTTGATCAGGGCATAGGCATCGGTCAGCGAGGCCGGCTCGTTGTTGGCCACGATCAGCACCTCCTGGGCCGCGCGGCAGAAGGTGGTGACGCTGTCGGCGATGCCGGCGGCGGTGTCGACGATCAGCGTGTCGATGGGCCGGGCAAGCTCCGAAAATGCGCGAATCAGGCCCACGTGCTCGGCGTGACTCAGCGAGGCCATCTGCTTCAGGCCACTGGCGGCCGGCACGATGGTCAGCCCCGACGGGCCCTGCACCAACGCGTCGTTGAGCGAGCACCGTCCCTCCAGCACATGGCCCAGATGGAACATCGGCTGCAGGCCGAACAGCACGTCCACGTTGGCCAGCCCCAGGTCGGCGTCCATGAGCAGCACTTGCTCGCCGGCCATCTGCAAGGCCAGCGCAAGATTGGCCGAGACGTTGGTCTTGCCCACGCCGCCCTTTCCGCTGGCGACGGCGATCACCCGGACCGGCCGGGGCGCATCCTTGCGGGGTTGCAGCCCGGCCGCCTGGGTAAAGCGGGAGATGATCGACTCAGCCATGACGCGCGTGCTCCAGACTGGAAAAAGAGGTCGTTACCGGCGGCGGCATGGCCGGCACCGCGTTGGGTTTGCGGGCCACCTGCATGGCGCGCAGCACCACGTCGGCGGCGCGCGCGAGGTGAAAATCCTCGGGCACCCGCTGGCCGTCGCACAGCGCGGTCAGCGGCAGTTGCTGCTCCAGCGCCACCGACAGCGCGCCGCCCAACCGGGTGCATTCATCGAGCTTGCTCAGCACCAGCGCGCTGGGACGGGCGGGCCTGAAGCGGTGCACCGCGGCCTCCAGGTCTTCGCGCTGCTGGCCGGCCGGCAACACCAGCCAGCTCTGGATCTGGTCATTGCGACAGCCCAGCGCCTCCAGCGAGGCCACCAGCCGATCGTCGCCGGGGCTCATGCCCGGCGTGTCGATGAACACACAGCGGCAGTCACTCAGGTCGCGCAGGCGTTCGCCCAGTTGCTCCGGCGCCTGGGCGACGTAAAGCGGCACCCCCAGCAGTCGCGCATAGGTGGACAGCTGTTCTTCGGCGCCGATGCGATAGGTGTCAAGCGAGATCAGCGCCACCTGCCGGGAGCCGAAGCGGCGCACCGCGCGGGCGGCCAGCTTGGCCAGCGTGGTGGTCTTGCCGACGCCGGTAGGGCCGACCAGCGCCACGCGACCGCCGGTTTCCAGCACCGCCGGGGCAATGACGGTCAAATGCTTGGCCAGCCAGCCGACGGGCAGGCAGCGGGTGCGGGTCTCGTCGGCATCGATCGGCAGGGTGGCGGCAATGCGCTGGCCGATGCGCGGCGAAAACCCCAACTGCTCCATCAGCGCCAGCAGGCGGGCGCGGTTGGGGTGGGCCTGGGCAATGCGGGTTTCGGTGGCCGCCAGGGTGGCTTCGAGCAGGCCGCGCAACTCGCCCAGCTCGGTTTCCAGCCGCCGGATCTGCGGGTCTATGGCCCACTCCACTTGCCGCGACGGAGGCGCCGGCTCAGGCGACACCGGGGCTTCGGCAGCCGGGCGCTTCGCCGCCTTGGGCGCGGGGGCCCTGGCCGGGGGGGCCGGGGCTTCGCTGCGGGCCACCGCCTGGCGCATCAGCGCCTCGTCGTAGTCCACGGCGGCGACCACTTCGACCCCGTCGTGCCGGGTGTGGCTGGCCAGAATGACCGCATCGGGCCCCTGTTCTTCGCGCACCTGGCGCATGGCTTCGCGCATGCTGCCGGCCAGAAAGCGTTTGATCTTCATGCCATGACCCCCTTAACCGATGGTGCCGAGGTGGCGAATGCGGGCCGTCTCGGGCAACTCGTGAAATGCCAGAACGTGGACCTGCGGGACCGCCGCCCGGAGAAACCGCGCCAGCACCGATCGAACCGTTCCCGGAACCAGCAGCACCGTCGGTTCGCCGACGGCGTCCTGTTGCTGAACGTGTTGGTGCAGCGCACTTTGTATTTGGTCTGCAAGGCCGGGCTCCAGCACTGCGTTGGTGTGTTGCAGACCGTCTTGCAACAGCTGCTCCAACGGCGCTGAAAGGGTGAAAACCGGCAGATCAGCGGTCGTGCTCTGCCCCAGGGCGGCGACGATCTGCCGCGACAGCGCCTGGCGCACGGCGATGAGCAGGGCCTGCGGGTCGTTGGTGCGCGGCGCGTGTTCGGCCAGGGCTTCGAGAATGCCGCGCAGATTGCGCACCGGAATGCGCTCGGTGAGCAGCCCCTGCAGCACCTTGGCGAACACCGCCAGCGACAACTGCTTGGGAATCAGGTCTTCGACCAGCTTGGGCGCGTGGCGCGCGGTGGCGGCCAGCAGCGCCTGCGCCTCCTCGATGCCCAGCAGCTCATGGGCGTGCTGCTTGAAGATCTGGCTGAGATGGGTGGCCATGACCGTGGCCGCGTCCACCACCGTGTAGCCCTGCGCCTGGGCGTAGGCGCGGTTGCCCGGCTCGATCCACACCGCCGGCATGCCAAAGGCCGGGTCGTGCGTCGAAATTCCGTCGACCGTGTCGAGCACCTGCCCGGCATCGAGCGCCAGGTCGCGATCGGGGTGGCACTCGGCCGACGCAATCTCGACACCGTGCAGCAGTATCCGGTACTGCGCCGGCGGCAATTGCAGGTTGTCGCGCACATGCACGGCCGGAAACAGAAAGCCCATTTCTTCGCTGAGCTTGCGGCGGATGCCGCGGATGCGGCCCATCAGCTCGCCGCCCTGGGTGGCGTCGGCCAGCGGAATCAGCCGGTAGCCCAGTTCCAGCCCCAGGGCGTCGATCAGCGGCAGGTCTTCCCAGGCCAGTTCGGCCGGCGCGTCCTGCGGCCCTTCGGAGGCGTCCCGCGGGTCCGGCTTGGCCAGGGCCCGCCGATGCAACAGGTAGGCAAGCCCGCCGAGCAGGCCGGCGAGCAGCAGAAAGGCCACGTTGGGCATGCCCGGCACCAGGCCGATGACAAACATCAGGCCGGCGGCCATGGCCAGGGCGCGGCCGTCACCGATCACCTGCGTCTGCATCTGCTGCGCCATGGTTTCAGAGCGCGACATGCGGGTGACCAGAATCGCCACCGCCACCGACAACAGCAGCGCCGGAATCTGCGCGACCAGGCCGTCACCAATGGTCAGCAGGCCGTACACCGCGAATGCCTCGCCAAAGCTCAGGCCGTGGGCCATGGCGCCAATGGCCACCCCGCCCAGCAGGTTGACCACCAGAATCAGGATGCCCGCCACGGCGTCGCCCTTGACGAACTTGCTGGCGCCGTCCATCGCGCCGTAGAAATCGGCCTCGACCCGCACTTCCTCACGCTTGGCCTTGGCCTCGTCGCGGGTCAGCAGTCCGGCGTTCAGGTCGGCGTCGATGGCCATCTGCTTGCCGGGCATCGCATCCAGGGTAAAGCGCGCCGACACCTCGGACACGCGCCCGGCGCCCTTGGTGATGACCGCGAAATTGATGATGGTGAGAATCATGAACACCACAAAACCCACCGCGTAATTGCCGCCGATCACGAAGCTGCCGAATGCTTCGATCACCTTGCCGGCCGCGTCGCCGCCCTCGTGGCCGTTGAGCAGCACCACGCGGGTCGAGGCCACGTTCAAGGCCAGCCGGAACAGGGTGGTGATCAGCAGCACGGTGGGAAACACCGTGAAATCCAGCGGCCGCAGCACGTACAGCACGGCCAGCAGCACCACCAGCGACAGGGCGATGTTGAGCGTGAAGAACAGGTCCAGCGCCAGCGCCGGCAGCGGCACCACCACCATGGCCAGCAGCAGAAACAGGATCAGCGGTGCACCGGCGGCCTGCAGGCCCCGGGTGCGAAGGTGGGTCACGGCAGTGGTCAGGCCTGGGGTCATCGACGGGCGCGGTGAGGGGTCGCCCCTGCCGCTGCAGCCCCTGCGCCGCGCCGAGGCCAAGGGCCGCTTTGGGCGGACAGATGGTCGAACGGCTGATTACACTTCTGCGCTCACCTCAACCCGGGTTCGCCGACCACGATGGATGCTGTCCGCCTCGACAAATGGCTGTGGGCCGCGCGCTTCTACAAAACCCGAAGCCTGGCCAAGACCGCCATCGAAGCCGGCCATGTGCGGGTCGAGGGCGACCGCAGCAAGGTCGCCAAGGAGGTGCGCGTGGGCATGCAGATTCGCGTGCGGCAGGGCCTGGAAGAACGTGACGTGGTCGTCGCAGCGCTGTCGGACCAGCGGCGCGGCGCACCGGAGGCCCAGTTGCTCTACCGCGAAACCGACGACAGCATCGAGCGCCGCGAGGCCGCACGACTGGCCCGCAAATCGGAGTTCGCCGCCACGCCCGACGGCCGTCCCAGCAAGCGCGACCGGCGCCTGATCAACCGGCTCAAACAGCGCTTTCTCGACGAGCTGTAACGCCACCCGGCGAAAAGCCCCCGGCCGCCTGCGACCGGAGACTTTTCGATTGCAGGTGTCAGCGAAACAGGCGCGCGTCCAGGCTCAAGCGACCGGGCCCGTGGGCCACGATCAGCAGCAGGCCACCGGCAATCGCCAGATTCTTCATGAACATGATCTGCTCCACCGGATTGCTGAAATCGGCATGGAAGATCACAGCCGAGACGATGCTGAACACCGCCAGCCCCAGCCCCGCCACCCGCGTCAACAGGCCAATGAGCAGGGCGAGCCCGCCGCCCAGTTCGGCAACGATCACCAGCGGCAGCAACGCGCCCGGCACCCCCATCGCCTGCATGTAGCCCTGGGTGCTTTCATAGCCGCCGATCTTGCTCCAGCCGGCACCAATGAAGATCAGCGCCAGCAACAGACGGGCCAGCAGATCAAGGCCCGGGCCGCTGCGGTCGAGCAGGTTGTTCAGTGTGTTCATGGTGATGGGCTCGGTGGATGGACTGTGGATCAGGCGGCCAGTTGGCCGATCCGCTCGGCGGCGCGGGCCAGCGCTTCGCGCTTGGGGTCATCCCCCAGGGCCAGCCCTTCGGCATAGACGAACTCGATGTCGGTGAGCCCGATGAAGTTGAGAAAGGTGGTGACGTAGCCGCTCTGGGTGTCGGCCGGCGTGCCCCGATAGTGGCCGCCACGGGCCGCCAGAATGTACACCTTGGCCCCACCCAACAAGCCTTCCGGGCCGTCGGCGGTGTAGCGGAAGCTGACGCCCGCCCGCGCAATATGGTCGAAATACGCCTTGAGCTGCGAGGGCACGCCGAAGTTGTACATGGGCAGACCGAGCACGATCACGTCGGCGTCGCGGACTTCGTTGATCAACGCGTCGCTCTCGGCGACCACCACCTGCTGCTCGGGCGTGCGCGCTTCGGCCGGGGCGAGCAAGGCCTGAAAACGGGCGCCGTCAAGGTGGGGCACCGGCTGCGCGGCCAGATCGCGGACCACGACGCGGGTGTCGGCGTGGGTCGCCTTCCAGGCCTGGATGAAGCGGTCGGTGAGCTGCGAGGACTGGCCTTGGTCGCCAAACAGGCTGGCGTTGATCTGTAGCAAAGTGCTCATGTCGGTGACTCCATGCGTGAGGTGAAGCGCCATTTAACGATTGCATTGATCGATAAAACAGACGAATTTATGGCTTTATTTAATCTATACATTCGATATGACAGCCCGAATCACCTTGGACCAGTGGCGTGCCCTGGTGGCCGTGGTGGACGCCGGTGGCTACGCCCAAGCCGCCGAGTTGATCCACAAATCGCAGTCGACCGTGACCTACGCGGTGCAGAAAATCGAGCACCTGCTGGGCTTGCGGGCCTTCGAAATACGCGGCCGCAAGGCACAGCTCACGCCTGCGGGGGCCACGCTGTACCGCCGCGCGCGCACCCTGCTCGAAGAGGCCGAAGCCCTGGAGCGCGGCGCCCGCAGCATGGCCCAAGGCTGGGCGCCCAGCCTGCGCCTGGCGGTGGAGGCCATCTTCCCCACCTGGCTGCTGCTGCAATGCTTCAACCGCTTTGCGCTGGAGCGGCCGGAGATTCACATTCAACTGCACGAAACCGTGCTGGGCGGCACCGTCGAGGCACTGACCGAAGGGCGCGTCGACTTCGCGATTTGCAGTCATGTGCCCGAAGGCTTTGCCAGCGACCGGCTGATGCGCATCCGCTTTATTGCCGCCGCGCACGCCGATCATCCGCTGCACCAGCTGGGGCGGCCCCTGACCCACGACGACCTGCGCCCGCACCGGCAGCTGGTGATTCGTGACTCGGCCCAGCAACGCATTCTCGACAGCGGCGTCTGGCTGGGCGCCGACCAGCGCTGGACGGTGAGCCACAAGGCGACGTCAATAGCCGCCGCCACCATGGGCATGGGCTTTGCCTGGTATCCGGCAGAAACCATTCAGGGCGAGCTGGCAAGCGGCGTCCTCAAGCCGCTGCCGCTGATCGAGGGCGCCGAGCGCTTCGCCGAGCTTTATCTGGTGTTCGCCGAACGCGACTGTCGCGGCCGCGCCCCGGTCCGCATGGCCGAGATCATTCGCGAAGGCGTGGAGAGCCTGTGGCCGGACTGAGCATTCCAATCCGGTTCAGCGAGCCTGCGGGACGATGCCGGCTCGAATCACCTTTCAACCCCACCGACCGGGCTTTTCAGGCCCGAGGCGGATCGGCACAGGAATTGCTCGAACGACCATGCGCTCCCCCTCTCGGTGGCACCGGAACACCATGCATCTGCTCAGGCCCGTATTGCTGCTGACCGCGGTTCTGCTGCCCACCTGGGTGCAGGCTTTCGGCTTCGACGACGTCGCCGCACGCGCCCGGCAGCTGGCCGAGTCGGGTTACCAGAAGCCCAAAGTCGCGCTGCCGCCGACCCTGTCGTCGCTGGACTATGACCAGTACCGCTCGATCCGCTTCGACACCCGCAAGGCCCTGTGGCGCGACAGCAATCTGCCGTTCGAAGTGCAGTTTCTGCACCCCGGCTTCAACTACGGCCGGGCGGTGGGCATCAACCTGATCACCTCCGACGGCGTGCGGCCCGTGTCGTTCGACCCCGACCTGTTCGATTACGGCCCCAACAACATCGATCGCGAGGCGGTGCGCAACGCCCAGCCCGCGCTGGGTTTCTCGGGCTTTCGCGTGCACTTTCCGGTCAACGACGCGGCGTACAAGGACGAAGTGCTGGTGTTTCAGGGCGCGAGCTACTTCCGCGCCCTGGGCGCCGGGCAGCGCTACGGCCTGTCGGCGCGCGGCGTGGCGCTGGACACCGGCGAGATGTCGGGCGAAGAGTTTCCCGAGTTCGTCGAATTCTGGATTGCCCGCCCCAGCGCGGACGATCGGCATCTGGTCATCTACGCGCTGATGGACTCGCCGCGCCTCACCGGCGCCTATCGCTTTGAGTTGCATCCCGACACGCGCACGCGCATGGCGGTTCGCGCCGAGATCTACGTGCGCGAGGAAGGCGGCAAACTGGGGTTTGCCCCGCTGACCAGCATGTATCTGTTCGGCGAAAACCAGAACGCCCCCCATCCCGACTACCGGCCCGAGGTGCACGACTCTGATGGCCTGTCGGTGCAGACCGATCAGGAATGGCTGTGGCGGCCGTTGGTGAACCCGCAGCGGCTGCAGGTGACCAGTTTCGCGGCCAAACAACTGAAGGGCTTCGGCCTGATGCAGCGTGACCGCGCCTTTCGACAGTACGAAGATCTGGAGGCACGTTACGACCTGCGTCCCAGCGCCTGGGTGGCGCCCAGAGGCGACTGGGGGCCGGGCCGCGTCGAGCTGGTGCTGATTCCCACCCCTGACGAGACCAATGACAACGTCGTGGCCTACTGGGTGCCCGACAATCCGCCGAAGCGGGGCGAACCCCTGCGCGTTCGCTACGACCTGAGCTGGCAGAAAAAGGGCGAGACGCTGCCGCCATTGGCCCATGTGGTGCAGACCCGCCGCGGCCACGGTTGGGTGAAAAAGCAGGACGACACCCTGCGCTATCACATCGACTTCGAGGGCGACGCCCTCAAGGACCTGCCAGCGGAAACCCCGCTGCGCGCCGACGTCTGGGCCGGCGATGGCGGCACCGTGGTCGAGCAGCAGCTCTATCGCAACGACGTCACCGGCGGCTGGCGATTGAGCCTGAAGATTCGCAACAACGAGCCCAGCACGCCGCTGGAGCTGCGCGCGACGCTGCGACACGGGGACGCCACCGTGTCGGAAACCTGGGCCTACCTGGTCCTGCCCACCGAATCGGGGCGCTGGTTTGACCCCGGCTGACGGCACCACGCCCACCAGCGCCCGTCAGGCGGCGCGCGGGCAGTTGGCCGCACTGCTGGCGGCCGGCGGCCGTTCGGGTGAGGCGGCCGGCGTGCTGAGCGTGGACCGCCAGGGCCAGCCACGTCTGGTGACCACGCCGCCGCTGGCCCGCGCATCGATGACCCCACGGCCGTGGAACCACAACCCCGTGAAGCGGCTGGGCGCCGCCCTGAAGCGCCGTCTGTTCGGCGCCCGTGGACGCATCGCCGTGGCCCACAACGCGGAACCGCCCGCCGGCCCGTCGCCCTGGCGCGCCGCCGGGCGCGTGCGCAGGGCGCTGCTGATGCTTTTGATTCTGTCGCAGACGGTGCTGGCAACCTACCTGATGACCGCCATCCTGCCCTACGGCGGGCGCAGCGGGCTGGAGCTGGCCATTCTGGTGCTGTACGCCCTGCTGTTATCATGGATTTCAGCCGGATTCTGGACTGCGCTCATGGGCTTCTTCGTGCTGCTCAAGGGGGGCGACCGGCATGCCATCAATGCCCCCGACACGGCGGTCGCGCCACTGCCCGCCGAGGCGCGCACGGCGCTGCTGGTCCCCATCTGCAACGAAGACGTGCGCCGCGTGTTCGCTGGCGTGCGCGCCACCTGGGAATCGCTGCAGGAAACCGCATCGGCCGCGCACTTCGACCTGTACATTCTCAGCGACAGCAACGACCCCGATCTGCGGGTGGCCGAGTTGCAGGCCTGGCTTGATCTGGCCCGCGAGGTTGACGGCTTCGGCCGCATCTTCTATCGCCGGCGCACGCACCGCATCAAGCGCAAGTCGGGCAACATCGCCGACTGGTGCCGCCGCTGGGGCAGCGCCTATCGCTACATGGTGATCCTCGATGCCGACAGCGTGATGTCGGGCCCGTGCCTGCAGCGCCTGGCGCAACTGATGGAGGCCCAACCCCGCGCGGGCATCATCCAGACCGCGCCGATGGCCATGGGCCGGGAAACCCTCTACGCCCGCATTCAGCAGTTCGCCAGCGGCGTGTACGGCCCGCTGTTCACCGCCGGTCTGCACTTCTGGCAGCTTGGCGAGTCGCACTACTGGGGGCATAACGCCATCCTCCGCGTGGCGCCGTTCATGCGCCACTGCGCCTTGGGGCGCCTGCCCGGACGCGGCGCCCTCTCGGGCGAGATTCTCAGCCACGACTTCGTCGAGGCTGCGCTCATGCGCCGCGCCGGTTGGGGCGTGTGGATCGCTTACGACCTGCCCGGCTCGTGGGAAGAAATGCCGCCCACCCTGCTCGACGAGCTGCAGCGCGACCAGCGCTGGTGCCAGGGCAACCTGATGAACTTCAAGCTGTTCTTCACCCAGGGCCTGCACCCGGCGCACCGCGCGGTATTCATGACCGGGGTCATGGCCTATCTGTCGGCGCCCCTGTGGTTCGCGTTTCTGGTGCTCTCGACGGCGCTGCTGGCGGTGTTCGTGCTGCAGGGGCCGGTTTATTTTCCCGAGTCCCACCAGTTGTTTCCGCTCTGGCCCCAATGGCGGCCGGAATGGGCGGTGAGCCTGTTCGGCGGCACCCTGACCCTGCTGCTGCTGCCCAAGCTGCTGGCCGCACTGTTGATCGCCCTGCGTCCGGTCCAGGTGCGCGCTTACGGGGGGCGGGCACGGCTGCTGCTCAGCACCGTGCTGGAGATGATCTTCTCGGCACTGCTGGCGCCGATCCGCATGTTGTTCCACACCCGGTATGTGGTGATGGCGCTGCTGGGCATTCCGGTGCGCTGGACCTCACCCCCGCGCGAAGACGCGCAGACCACCTGGGGTGAGGCCATGCGCCGACACGGCGGCGGCACGCTGCTGGGACTGGGCTGGCTGGCGGGGGTGTACTGGCTCAATCCCAGTTTTTTGCCCTGGCTGCTGCCGGTGGCCGGGTCTCTGGTGCTGGCGGTGCCGCTGTCGGTGTTCAGCGCGCGGGTGCGGCTGGGCCGCGGCGCACGCCAACTGCGCGGCTTCCTGATTCCCGAAGAAACCCATCCACCGCGCGCCTTGCGGCATCTGCACGCGGCGATGCGCGATACAGCCCCGCCCCCCCTGCCCGGCTTCGCTGATGTGTGGCGCAACCCCCAGGTAAACGCCCTGTGCCTGCTGGCCGAACGCCCACGCCCGAATCGCAAGCGGCGGGACCAGGCCGAAACCCGGGCCCTGATGGGCCAGATGATGCACCAGGGCCCCGACACCCTGACGCGGGGCGAGCGCAACCATCTGCTGGCCGACAACGACGCGCTCAGCGTCTTCCCGTTGCCAAAGGCCCTGGCGAAATCCGTCTAGCCCGCTAGGGCACCGCGTCCAACAGAACATTCGTTCTGCCCGGCGCGATGGCGCGCATCTCTTCGTTGCTCATCGTCGCGATAGGACCCGCTATCGCTCCTCTTCGCGCCTTGATCTGCACCCCATCGCATCCGGCAT
>Ga0207908_1000072_pt1 | contig 47254 bp, 41 predicted proteins | sample MalvirmetagMSP81_FD_184224 | JGI IMG/M metagenome (GOLD analysis project Ga0207908, IMG submission 184224) | Marine viral communities from the Deep Pacific Ocean - MSP-81 (SPAdes) | ecosystem: Environmental > Aquatic > Marine > Oceanic | place: Pacific Ocean | collected 2011-04-18
GACGCCAGAATCATCGACAACGACGACCAAACCATGGCCGCTGCCAGCCAGAGCAGCCCGGATTCCCCCTACCGCTGGGCCAGCGACCTGCTGTTTGCATCCAATCGGGTTTTTAGCGAGGAATTGAGAGTGCCGCAGCTGGAGGATCTTCCTCTCGGCCGCCTCATTGTCACCATCGACACCTATCACTACGGGCTTCAATTTCTCGAACGGGCCACTTACACACTGATCAGTGGCCTACTCAAGAGCCTGACCCTTACCGCGGCCTTGCTGGGTATTTTCTACTTGGTGCTGACACGGCCGATGCTGAACGTCATCAATGCCCTGAGCGAGGTGCAGGCTAACTCACCGGAAAAAGTCCGCCTGCCCGTCCCGGCCAACCACGAGCAGGACGAGATTGGCACTATGGTGGGCATTATCAACCAACACCTTGAAACCATGGATTCAAGCCTGGCCCAGCTCCGTTCCGCCGAAAGCGCAATAAAGGATTACTCCTCGCAGCTTGAGCGCGAGGTTGATGATCGCATCCGTGAGATCTCGGAAAAGAACGATGCCCTGCAGCGCAGCAACCGCGCACTGATCAAGGCGAAGGAAGATGCTGTACGCAGGGCCAGGGCCAGGGCCAACTTCCTGGCCAGCATGAGCCACGAAATCCGCACACCACTTAATGGTGTGCTGGGCATGCTGGGGCTCGCCCTGGAAGGCAAGCTCGATTCCAGCCAGCGCTACCGCCTTGAGGTCGCCTTCAGTGCCGGCGAAAGTCTGCTTGGTCTGCTCAATGACATTCTCGATATTTCCAAGGTGGAAGCCGGCAAACTGAGCCTGGAGAACATCCCTTTCAATCTGCGCAACCTGATCGAGGAAGCCTCTACCCTGCACGCCCAACAGGCCCGGCGAAAACGGATTGAACTGGTTAACGAAATCGACCCCCAATTGCCGGAGAGCTTTCTGGGCGATCCGACCCGCATGCGCCAGATCCTTAACAACCTGCTCAGTAATGCCATCAAATTCACTGATGAGGGCTCGGTGCTTGTCAAAGCCGCCTACTCTGCTGGCATGCTCCGGCTCGATGTTATTGACACCGGCATCGGCATGTCTTCCGGCGGTCTGCACAAGATATTCTCGCCATTTTCCCAGGCTGATGCTGACACCACACGGCTCTATGGCGGAACCGGGCTCGGGCTGACCCTGTGCCGGCAATTGGTTGAACGAATGCACGGTCGAATCATGGTGGATTCCACCGAGGGTCGCGGCACCCACTTCACCGTCACCGTGCCGCTACCCATGCACGAAGACAGTACCCCGGATCAACTACCCCAGGCTGCCAAAGGACTCGTGGACATTGGCGTTACCCTGGCGATCCCGGCCGACAACCCGCACCGGCCAGCCATCGAACGCCAACTTCAGGCCTGGCAGATTCCGGTCTGGAACTTCGGGACGGAGCACCGGGGAATTCTGATTACACTGATTGGAAAGGACGGCATCGAGGGAGCGGTACAGGCCGAAAACTGGCAAGGACCGGGGCTAATTCTGGCCGATTCACTCGGAACCTCCGCACAAGGGAAATCAGACCATCCGATCCTTTCCCTACCCCTGCGCCGGGATGAACTCTATCGCTGCCTCTGCCGCGCCATTGGCATTCTTCGCACCGATCCTGTCCTGCAAAGCACAGACGCACTGGAACCAGCGCAGACAACTAAATCGCTCAGAATTCTTCTGGTGGAGGACAACCAGGTCAACCAACTAGTGGCCAGTAGTATTCTGAAAAAACTTGGGCACACGGTCGAGAGCGCTGAAAATGGTCAGCGCGCACTCGATGCCATGGCAGCCGGGGAGTTCGATCTGATCCTGATGGATTGCCAGATGCCAATTATGGACGGCTACGAAGCAACCCGGAGAATTCGGCAGAACTCGGACTGGCAACAGGTTCCGATCATTGCCGTGACCGCCAACGTGATGCAGGGTGATCGCGACGACTGCATCACGGCCGGCATGAACGACTACGTCACCAAGCCTTACAAACGTGAAGAGCTGCGTGCTGCCATCAATCGCTGGACCCAGTCTCGCCCTCAAGAGCCGTAAGCACCGCCCTCAACTCCTGACGAAGAGCCTGTAGCCTTTCCGGCTGGAGGGCCACGCCGCAGAGCAATTGCTGTGGCACCGACCTGGCCCGCTTCTGCAATGCCCACCCGACATCGGTCAGGGCCAGCGTTACCACACGTTCATCCTGGCTGATGCGTTGTCGATTCAGCAACCCACGTTCCTCAAGTCGCTTCAGCAACGGTGTCAGCGTGCCCGAATCCAGCCGCAATCGGCGACCGAGATCGGACACCCGAGTATGCGCGCCGGACCTCCCTTCCTCCCAGAGCACCAGCATCACCAGATACTGGGGATAGGTCAGATCCAGGTCTGCCAGCAGCGGCCGGTATCGGGCGGTCACCGCTCGATTGGCGGCGTAAAGCGCAAAACAGACCTGGTTATCGAGCGACAGTGTGTCGTCCGGTTTGGTCATGGCTACAGCAGATTCTCAATGTCTTTGCGGATGTCCTGCGGCTTGGCAGTGGGCGGATAGCGCCGGATCACCTGACCATCCCGGCCAACCAGGAACTTGGTGAAATTCCATTTCACCTTTTCAGACCCCATCAGGCCCTTGGCTTCGCTTTTCAGGAATTGATACAGCGGATGGGTACCATCGCCATTCACGTCAATCTTCGAGAACATCGGGAAATCGACGCCGTAATTCAGGCTGCAGAATTCGCTGATGGCATCGTCATTGCCCGGATCCTGATTCAGGAACTGATTGCAGGGGAAACCGAGCACCGCCAGGCCCTGCTCACCAAGCTCCGAGTAAAGGCCCTGCAGCCCTTCGAGCTGAGGCGTAAACCCACATTTGCTGGCCGTGTTCACGATCAGAAGTACTTTTCCGCGGTAATCCGCCAGGCTTTTTTCGTTGCCCTTGATGTCACGAGCGGTAAAGTCATAAACGCTGGTTGCTGACACAACAGTCTCCTTGGCCATTACTGGTTTAGATTTCTCGAAATTAAATTGTGCACAATGTTTAATGAAATACCAAGGTATGAATGAGGTCGCGATCTCAAAACCTGAAACAGAACTTCAGGTTTAGCCGCTAAATCTGCCTTAACCCGCCACAATTCATCATAATTCCCCTGTTGCCGCCGCCCCTCGCTCCGCTAGAATGAAGGTCCATTAACTGACTGTTTATTTTTCAGAATTCAGACCAAGGAAACCTCGGCCCTATGCAGAACTACTACAAATCCGCCAAGCTGGATAACGTGTGCTATGAAATTCGTGGCGTAGTTCTTCGGGAAGCACGTCGATTGGAAGAGGAAGGCCACCGGGTACTCAAGCTGAACATTGGCAACCCGGCCGCGTTTGAACTGGACGTTCCCGAGGAAATCCAGCAGGACGTGATCTACAACATGCACCAGGCCCAGGGCTATGTGGAGTCCAAGGGGCTGTTCTCGGCGCGCAAGGCGGTCATGCACTACTGCCAGCAGCGGGGCATCGACAAGGTCGACATCGACGATATCTTCCTGGGCAACGGCGTCAGTGAACTGATTGTGATGTCGATGCAGGCAATGCTGAATACTGGCGATGAGGTGCTCATTCCGGCTCCAGACTATCCACTCTGGACGGCTGCCGTAACCCTGTCGAGTGGCAAGCCCGTGCACTATCGGTGTGATGAACAACAGAACTGGTTCCCAGACATCGACGACATCCGGAAGAAGATTACCCGCCGTACCCGCGCCATTGTCCTGATCAACCCGAACAACCCCACTGGCGCCGTATACAGTCGGGAGTTACTGGAACAGGTCATTGAGCTGGCACGCCAGCACAACCTGATTGTGTTGTCGGACGAGATCTACGACAAGATCCTCTACGATGGCACCGTGCACGTGTCTACCGCGGCACTGGCCGATGACGTGCTGTTTTTCACCTACAACGGTCTGTCCAAAAACTACCGGGCCGCGGGCTATCGTTCGGGTTGGATGATCATCAGTGGCGCCAAACACCGAGCCACAGACCTGATCGAAGGCATCGAGATGCTTTCCAACATGCGCCTGTGCGCCAACGTGCCGGCGCAACTGGCCATTCAGACAGCTTTAGGTGGCTATCAATCGATCAATGACCTGGTGGCACCGGGTGGACGGCTGTACGAGCAACGCGAAACCGCCTGGCGTATGCTCAATGACATACCCGGGGTTAGCTGCGTGAAACCGCAAGGTGCCCTGTACCTGTTCCCGAAGCTGGACCCCAAGCATTTCCCGATTGTAAACGACGAGAAGTTGGTGCTGGACCTGCTGCTGCAAGAAAGAATCCTGCTGGTACAAGGATCGGCGTTTAACATCGACGACAAGCAGCACCTACGGGTTGTATTCCTGCCGCGGGAAGACGCTCTGGATGACGCTATGTCCCGCCTTGGTCGCTTCCTCGGTAACTATCAGCAATAAGGTTTTTCATGGCTGACATTCACGTTGAGGAATTCTACAAGGACGTCGCCATTGCGCTGGTCCAACTGTATGGCGCCTTCCCCCGCCGGGTTAATCTGTTCGTCGAGGACATTGCCGGCCCGGATGAGCCGGATGAGTTCGGACTGCACAGCAAGCGTCACATGGCCTGCTTTGGCGCCTTGCTGTGGCTCCAGGAAGAAGGTTTGTTGCGCTACGTGGACACAATTCGGCAAGAGGCCCTGGACCAAGTCGTTCTCAGTCATGCCGCGTTCGTGCGGCTTAGTGCTCCCGCCCCGGCGCCGCTGAACCAGTTAGTGACACCTCCGTCGCAGCCGACCGAAGGGCAGCTGCCCGCGTCGGTCCAGCAGGACCTGTCGACTTACATACATCTGATTCGTACGGCGCTCAAATCAGGCCATTCCGGTCGCATCAGCCAGATCGTTCAGGCCACGTTCTTCGCTGACCGTAACGATTAAATCCTGCGGAAGGCATTGAAGCCGTGAACTGCGACCCTATATTTCGGTCTTAAGCACGGCTTTAAAGTGTTCGGTAGACAATTCAGGGAATTAATATGCGGATTCTGTTGTTTCTGGCCACCAACCTCGCGGTCATCCTGGTCGCGAGTTTCACGCTACGACTGCTTGGCGTCGACAGCTACCTTTCCCAGTACGGCATTCAATACGGACCGCTGCTGGCGTTTGCCGCAGTGTTCGGATTTGCCGGCGCCATCATTTCGCTACTGATATCAAAGCCCATGGCGAAATGGAGCACCAAGGCCAAGGTCATTGAGACTCCGCGGACGCCGGCAGAGCGCTGGCTGATGGACACGGTGGCTGACCTGGCCAGGAATGCCGGCATCGGTATGCCGGAAGTGGCGATTTTCCCGGCCTCCCAGTCGAACGCCTTTGCCACCGGCTGGAACAAGAACGATGCGCTGGTCGCGGTCAGCGAGGGGCTTCTGCACCGGTTTAACAAAGACGAAATCCGCGCGGTCCTGGGTCATGAAATTGGCCACGTGGCCAACGGTGACATGGTCACTCTGGCGCTGATCCAGGGCGTGGTGAACACCTTCGTGATCTTCGCCTCCCGGGTCATTGGCTCGTTCGTGGACCGCGTCATCTTCAAGAACGAGAATGGCCATGGCATTGGCTTCTTCGTGGTCAGCATTGCCGCCGAAATCGTCCTGGGTATTCTGGCCAGCACCATTGTGTTCTGGTTTTCCCGGCGGCGGGAGTTCCGGGCGGACATTGCTGGCGCACAGCTGGCCGGGCGATCGGCCATGATCAGCGCGCTGGCCAGACTGAAACAGGAAAGCGAGATGCCGGATCAAATGCCGGATACGCTACAGGCCTTCGGTATTAACCGAGGCGCCAGGGGAGGTCTGAGCGCCCTATTCATGACCCACCCACCGCTGGAAGACCGGATTCAGGCCCTCAAGCAGGCGGGGCTCTAAACAAAAAACCGGGGCAATTGCCCCGGTTTTTTTGTGTCTGCTGATCGATCAGATTTTCAGCTTGAATCCGATGACTCGAAAGCTGTCTTGCAGCGATTTGCTGGTGCCCTTCAACTGCACTTTCAGACTGGAGCACTCCCGACGCACCGGGTAATCCCGGCGCAATCGGTCAAATGCGGCAGCCCGCTCCTGATCAGTTCCCTGCATCGCAATGCGCAATCGGGCATCGTCCTGGCGTGGGTCATAACAGACCCGCAACGCGATTTTGATCGCGTCATCTTCATCTGCCGCACTGGTAAAAGACACCTTGCTCAAGGCCGGCTCAGGCAGAAACTGCCCGGCCTGTTTGCGAACCGGAAAACCCAGGTAACGACTCAGGGCCCGGTAGATCATTTCTGTGCCCTGCACTTTACCTTCAAGGCTGTAGCCGGCAATGTGCGGAGTCGCCAGCCAGACCTGCTGCACCAACTCCAGATCGATCGCGGGTTCACCTTCCCAGACATCAAGTGCCACGATCGGTGCGTTGGCCTGCGACAACCGGGCCTTCAGAGCCTCAGCATCAATCACCTCGCCCCGGCCGGCATTAATCAGCAGCTGACCAGCCGACAGGCCTTCCAGCTCAGCGGCACCCACCATGTGATAGGTGGCATGAGGCTGGTTTCGGGTAAGCGGGGTATGGAGGGTCACCACATCGCAGGCCAAGGCCTCTTCCAGGGATACAAATGGGTTATCAGAATCATCCTCACGTTCGGCCCTGGGTGGATCGCACAGGAAAACGTCGAAGCCGAGCCGCTCGAGTTTTCGGGCAAGCTCACTACCAACGCGGCCCACACCCACAACACCGACACTCAGTCGTGTCCAGTCCGCCAGGCCGCGCCGCTCGGCATGCACCGACAGCACTGACAGAACGTACTCCGCCACACTGTTAGCATTGCAGCCAGGGGCGGCCGAAAAGCGAATGCCCTTTTGCTCCAGCCACTCCTCGTCGACATGGTCGGTGCCAATGGTCGCGGTGCCTACGAACCGGACCTTGCTTCCCTCCAACAGCTCAGGCCCAACGAGGGTCACAGAACGGACCAGCAGCACCTCGGCGTCGCGGACATCGCTGGCCGTCATGGTGCGGCCAGACACACGGCGGATTTCACCGATTTCTCCGAAGAAGGAATCCAGTAATGGGATGTTTTCGTCAGCTACGATCAACATGATGTCGTCCGGTCCTGTCAGTTCCTTCGCTGGCGCTGATTTCTTCCTCCGGGGCCACCCCGACCACCCTGGGGACGCCGCCCCCGCTTACGGGTAATGGGCGGGTTCTCCATGGGAGTCATCAATGCCTCATCAGGCACCGTGGTATTCAGTTTCTGACTGATGTAGGTTTCGATCGCCGGCAGGGCAAAGGAATCGTCCTCCCCGGCAAAGCTGACCGACACCCCGTGCTTGCCCGCCCGACCAGTACGGCCAATACGATGGACATAGTCTTCAGCATTATCAGGAAGATTGTAGTTGAAAACGTGGGTCACACCGTTCACATGAATACCGCGACCGGCCACATCGGTGGCCACCAGTACCTGAATGCTGCCATTCTTGAACTGGTCCAGGGTCTTCAGTCGCTTGTTCTGGGCGATCTCACCCGACATCAGCGATACTTTCACGCCCTGGTTGCGCAGGTCTTCTTCGAGATCCCGACACTGATCGCGTCGGTTGGCGAAGACAATGGCCTTTTCCACTTCCGGGCGCTTGAGGTAATTCACCAGCACCGGCAGCTTCTCATCCTCGCCCACCAGGTAAACCGATTGCTCAACACGCTCAGCGGTTTTCTGCTCAGGCTCAATTTCCACGAACTCGGCGTTCTGGGTCCACATGGAAGCAAGGTTCAGCACATCCTGGTTAAAGGTCGCACTGAATAGCAGAGTCTGACGGTTTTCCTTTTCCGTGCACTTGCGGATGATCCGCTTGACGTCCGGGATAAAGCCCATATCCAGCATGCGATCGGCTTCGTCCAGGATCAGGATATCGAGCTGGTCAAGGAACACGTCCTGGGAGCCGAGAAAATCAATCAGTCGGCCCGGTGTCGCGACCAGAATATCCACCACTTCGTTCTGCAACTGATCCCGCTGCTTATCGTAGTTCATGCCGCCGACAACCGTGACCACATTGTGGCCAGTGTGCTGGCACAACTGCTCGGCGTCCTTGGCAATCTGCATTGCCAGCTCCCGGGTGGGCGCCAGCGCCAAAACCCGTGGCTCCGAGGCGAAGCGATCAGTTGTCGGCACCGGCGTCTCCAGCAGCGCCTGGATAGCCGTAATCAGGAAGGCCGCGGTCTTACCGGTGCCGGTCTGGGCCTGGCCGATCAGATCTTCACAGGCCAGGGTCCATGGCAGGGTTTCCGCCTGGATCGGTGTGCAGTATTCAAAGCCAATCGCGGAGATGGCGTCCTGAAGCTTCTGGTCCAGATTAAGGTCCTGGAACCGGAGGTCGCCAGTGTGCTTGGGTTCAGATGTCATACAATCTCAGTTTTCCTTGAGGAGTTCTTAGCGGACGTTGACGGTGCAATGCGCTCGGCATCCCGATGCCAGTTACTGGCATGCGTGTCGGTAGTTCCGTAAAAGGTTTTCAGTGCGTCCAACAATAAGCCAGCGCGGTGTGGCAGACCGTGTGTCAGGTAATGGCTTGCCTGGGCTCTTACACCCTGCCTGAACGCCTGCTCGTTGGCTGCGCCATCGCCAGACAAGTTATCCACACTGATGTGAAACCGGGTGCCCGCCACTATCGAAAATAACCATTCCAGCGCCTGGGGCTTGATCTCAACCTGTTCGAATTCGCGTTGTTGTTCTGGTGTGCGGCCATCCGGACAGTACCAATAACCATAGTCGTGAAGTGTGCGCCGATACTCACCTGCGATACACCAATGGCTGATTTCGTGCAGAGCACTGGCATAATAGCCATGTGCGAAAACAATCTGCGCCAGGCCATTGTCGCCGTCGGCTGGTCTGTACTCGGGTTCATCGCCGCCCTTGACCAAAATTGTCCGGTGACTTTCCCGGAACAGGTCATTGAACAGCATGATAAGCTCATTTGGACTGTGATTCATTGGCTCGCTATTGTGCGACTTTACAGCGTTCAATACCAGAGGGAACTTTTAGAGGAAGCTGGAGAAGAGGCTAGAAAGTAACGCAGAGAGAAACTGAGGGAAAAACGGAGAGAGGAACTTTGAGAACCCGCTTCTGTCCATTGGCATCGAGCGCGGTACGGAATTTCGGACCGATAGCCAAGTTTCACCAGGCATCTTAAACATAGCTTTAACGTAGTCAGCTTGAACTTAGCGAAATAAGACTCAGTGAAGTAAGACTTTGAGAGAAACCAGGAACCAATTTCTACTATGACAGCACCCGCTGCAGTACCCCCCACCGGCCGACAGGGCCTCGCCATGACCCTGATACTTGCCCTTTGCACTCTTCTCACGATGGCCGGCCCGGCCTTCGCTCTAGGCTCGGGTGGCAATTCCCTGTTCGGTGGTAGCAACAACGGTTTCCTGCCAGTCGATGAAGCGCTGCCATTCCGTCACAGCACAGATAACGGCGCAGTGATTCTTTCCTGGGACGTCACACCTGGCCACTATCTGTATAAAGGACGGCTGAGTGTCACACCGATCACCGAGGGAGTCGAAACCGGTGAACCACAGTTTTCACTGACCGGGAAAACCACCCACGACGAATTTTTTGGCGAAGTTACGGTCTTCTACGACCCAGTCGAGGTGCGCGTTCCGGTCACCCTACCCGAAGGCATTCGGGAAGCCGAGCTAATGGTAACCTATCAAGGCTGCGCCGAGGCCGGGCTGTGCTATCCCCCTCAAACCCGCGACGTCTTTTACTTCCCAGGCACTGACGCCGGCACCAGCGCTGCGGGCGCGACCACCTCTGACAATCTGTCCAACGGCGCTGGGGGTGGTGCCAGCAAACGCGCCACGGCCGCCTTGGACACCTCCACCGCCACAGGCCTGGCGGGTTTTCTGTCGCGACAGTCGACTTTGGTCATCGCCGGTGTTTTCTTCCTGCTCGGGCTTGGGCTGACGTTCACTCCCTGCGTGTTGCCCATGGTACCCATTATTTCCACCCTGGTGTCGGGCCGGAACACCCGCAGCTCGGGCCAGGCATTACTCCTGTCCAGTAGCTACGTCCTGGGCATGGCCCTGACCTATGCCGCCGCCGGCGTCCTGACTGGACTGCTTGGAGCGAGTTTCAATCTGCAGGCGCAACTGCAATCACCCTGGGTGCTGGGCGTGTTCGCTGCCCTGTTTGTCCTGTTCGCGCTGTCCATGTTCGACCTGTTTGAAATTCAGTTACCGCGGGCTATCCGTGAGCCGCTGGACAATGCCAGCCATCGCCTGACCGGCGGCCGGATGATCAGCATCTTCGGCATTGGCGCGCTCTCGGCGCTTATCGTATCGCCCTGCGTTTCCGCCCCCCTGGCCGGAAGCCTGCTGTATATCTCAACGACCCAGGACGCCTTGATCGGCGGCTCCGCCCTGTTCGCCCTCGGCCTGGGCATGGGTGTTCCGCTCATCCTGGTTGCCGTTGGCGGCCGCAAGCTGCTCCCGAGCACTGGGCACTGGATGACAACGGTGAAGCACTTTTATGGAGTCATGCTGCTGGCTGTCGCGATCTGGCTGGTCGAGCGCCTGGTACCGGCCTGGCTAGCTCTGACATTGTGGGGACTGCTGGTAGCCGTCACCGGTGTTCAGCTTGGCGCCTTCGATGCTGCCAAGGCCGGATGGGAACGCACCCGAAAAGGCTTTGGCCTGGTCCTCTTTGCTTATGGCCTGGCGTTGTTGGCGGGCGCTGTGGGCGGCGCTCAGGATCCGCTGAATCCGCTGACGCCGTTTACCGCCGCCTCAGGCACTTCCGCGCCTGCCAGTAGCACGGGCGATGAACTGGGCCACGCGCTGTTCCAGCGCGTGGATTCACCGGCTGACATCCGTGCCATGCTGAGCGAGGCACACAGCCAAAGCCGCCCGGTAGTGCTCGATTTTTACGCCGATTGGTGCATCTCCTGCAAAGTTATGGAGCGCAACGTTTTCAGCGATCCTCAGGTAGTGCAGGCATTAACACCCTACACCCTGCTGCAGATTGACCTCACCGACAACACACCAGCTCAACAGGCCCTGCTTAACGAGCTTGGGCTGTTTGGGCCGCCGGCTATCCTGTTCTACAGTCGCAATGGGCAGGAGTTGCCGAATCAGCGCATCTTGGGAGAAATGGATCGCGAGGAATTCATGCGCCACCTGGGCGGTCTGGCGACCGGCGTGTGACGCGCTCAGGTCTCACCGCGCCGGATCAGAAATACAAACTCGCCGCCCTGCTCCTCCTCGTGCATCAGCTCGTGGCCTAGAAACTGACAGAATCTGGGAATATCGCGGGTGGTTGACGGGTCCGTCGCAAGCACCCGGAGCAAGCGCCCGGGCTTCACATCGTTGATGCGGTTGTGCAGCATCATCACCGGCTCCGGGCAGAACAGCCCCCGCGCATCCAGCTCTGCATCATACTCTGGTACCGTCAAAAAATGTCTCCTGTGCCTTACCTGATTTTTCAGGGAAACCTGCTAAATTATTGTTTATAGATACTAAAACAATAGAGGTGAGTCATGATCCGAGTATTGATTGAACGCCATATCGCCGAATCCCTGGAAGATGCTTACGAACAGCGGGCTCGCAAGGTTCTCCAGCAGGCCGTCAGTGCGCCGGGATTCATTTCTGGCGAAACCCTGTCAGACCGTCACGACCCCAACCACCGCATCACCATGGCGAACTGGCGCTCGGAAGCCGATTGGGATCGCTGGTTTCACTCTGAGGAACGCCGGGGGCTGATGTCCGAACTGGTCCCCATGATGGATCGCGAGGAAATCATCACGGTGCTGGAACAGAGCGCGGTCTAGCACCGCAACTCGGTCTAACCAGTCCGCTCGATAAAGCAGGTGATTTCTTCGCGGTCGTGATAGAGGTGGCGCGCACGCAATCGAAAGCCCAGGCCCGCCTCTTTCAATCCCTGGTGAATGATATCACGGCAAATCAGCCATTCGTCATAGCGCTTTTTCATCGGCAATTTCAGATTGAACACCGTGTAACGGCAATGCCCTCCGGCGAGCCAATCGACTGCCAGCCTGGCAGTTTTTCTCGGTTGGTCGACGATATCGCACACCATCCAGTCGATGCCCCGTTTGGGGCGCCAGCTGTAGCCATCCGCTTCAACATGCTCGACCTGACCGGACGCCATCAGTTCTTCGTTCATCGGCCCGTTATCCACCGCCGTCACAAACATGCCCTGGCGCACCAACTGCCAGGTCCAACCACCCGGGGCCGCGCCCAGATCTGCCGCCTTCTTGCCGCCGCCCAGGTAATCCAACTCCTGATCAGCCGGCAGAAATACCTTCCAGGCTTCCTCGAGCTTCAAGGCCGACCGGCTCGGTGCCGACGCAGGCAGGCGCAGCCGGGGAATCCCGCTGACGAAACGAGCCCGATTCTCTTCCAGACTGAACCCGACTACCGCCTCCGCAAACTCAGACAACAGCACTTCAAAACGGGCTGGCGCCGGCGCATTCTGGTCCGCCCTCAGAAGCCCAGCACCGCGCATGCCCCGGGACAGTGGTGACACCCACTTGCGGGCAAAATTACCGAGATCGCCGTCGGCATTGGTTTCGGGCAGCCTGACCTCCAGTCGCGCGCATCCCGGATAACCCCGCTCCAGGCTTCCCAGGCCATTGATCACGGCACCCACCCGATCATGCTCTGGCAGCGGAATCCGCGCCAGCACCACGAACCAGTCGCGTACGAAGACCAGTGTGGACAGCTCAAGCGTCGACAGCAGGTTCTCTGCGGACTCCGGCCCGCCAAGAGAGAACCAGACCAGCCCTGAGCCCTTAGCCGGCTCAAAGAAGCCATAGATGCCAAACTCTGCAGCCCTGTCCGTCAGTTCCCTGCCGGCCTCGGTTTCAAAGCCCGGCCGGCAAAATACAACAACCTGTTCCATGCGATACCTGTTCTTTCGGGCCGGTGAAATGGCCCTGTAAATTTCAAACTGTTTAACATCCGCGGCTTAACCCTTCGGCTACACTTCCAGATCTAATACCCATGGAAAACCCGATGTTCCGCGCTTTACGCCAAATATTCCTCTTGAGTCTTTGCCTGCTGCCCGCCGCAGCTTTTTCCTATGCATCGAATTCAGGCTCGGAATGCCCGGCACTCGACGCAACCAGCGTTCAGGCCAGGCAATCGCTGATGCACTACATCTGCTATTACAGTGCCGCACCCGACGACCCCGCCCATAACGCCGAAACTCCGGACGATCTGCCAGCGCAGCTGAACTGGCGCCTTGCCGAAGGCCAGGACCTGGTGTTTAGCCACACACCATCTGTGTACTGGATACGACTGAACGTCACCAATCCGAACGAACACCGGAGTCTTTGGTACCTGACACTAAACTACGCGCTGATTGATGAGGTGACCTTTTGGCAATCGGGCAGCGGCTCGAACCCCATGATTGAAACCGGCGACCGGAGACCGTTTGATTCCCGGGGCATAGACTACCGGTATTTCTTGCTCCCCGTCACGCTCGACAGCGCTGAAACCAAGGCTATCACGATGCGGGTAAGGAGCAGCGGCGCACTCAATGTGCCCCTGACTTTTGAATCTCCGAGTGAAGTCATTGTTCAGAGCAACCACCTGACTTTGACTCACGGGCTGTTTTACGGAGCGCTGCTGGTTTTCTCCGTGTTTAACCTGCTGCTGTTCTTCAGCTCGGGAACCATTTATTACTTCTATAATGCGTTCTACATGGCCGCCATGGGGTTGTTCATGTTTGCCATGGGCGGGTTTGCCAACCAATATTTCTGGCCCAACAGTGCCAACTTTGCCAACACCTCCATCCCTCTGAGCCTGGTGCTGTGCGCACTGTCGATGACGCTGTTCGGACGTTCGTTCCTGGAAATTGGTCAGAAAACCTGGGATGACCTGACCACGAAAGCACTGGCCTGGGCCTGCGCCGGCTTCCTCGGTTTGACCCTGCTACTGCCCTACAGCACCACTATTTTGCTCAATACTGTTCTTGCCCTGACGGTATTAGCCAGCCTGTTCGTCATCGCAATTGGCCGATGGCGCCAGGGCTATCAAGCGGCCATGTGGTACGTGCTCGCCTGGCTGGTCATGCTCACTGGAGGGCTCATCTACGCCCTGGCAGCATTCGGTTATCTCGCCGATTTCCTTGCCCGCGAAGCACTGATGCAGGTCGTAGTGGGTGGCCAGGTGGTTCTTCTGAACTACGCCATGGTGCAACGCTGGCGCCTATTGAATGAGAAACTGCTCGCCGTGGAGCATTCCGCTCGCACCAACCTCGAAATAAAGGTTCACGAGCGCACGTCACAGCTTCGTAACACCATGCGAGAACTGGAAAAAGCCAACCGCCAGTTGGCCGCACTCAGCCTGAACGATGCTTTGACGGGTCTGCAAAACCGGCGTCACATGGACAACATCCTCCCGGAGCTCTGTGCCGAGGCACGTCGGACCGGGCATCCCCTCACTATTGTTCTGCTCGACGCCGACCACTTCAAAACCATCAACGACACCTGGGGCCACAGTTTTGGCGATACCTTCCTGCAACTGATTGCAGACATTCTCACCCGCCACACCAAGCGCCCGAGAGACGTGGCTATCCGTTTTGGCGGAGAGGAATTTGCACTGCTGCTGCCTGGAACCGGCACCGAAGGCGCACGCCAGCTCTCCGAATCGATTCTTCAAGCCATTGAGTCAACCTCTCTGGTCAGCCCGGACGGAGCCTCGGCCCGGATTACCGTCAGCGCCGGTGTGGCCGCCCTGAGCCCGGGCGAAGACAAAGACAGCCTGTTCAAGCGCGCGGACGATGCTCTTTATCGGGCCAAAGCAGAAGGCCGGAATCGGATCATCGTCTCTGATCACACCCCAATAGACGAGGCCTGAGCCTGATTTAGTTCGTCCACAAAGGCCTTGGCCTGCCTCGCGGCATCGGCGATCAGGGCCGACTGACTACTTTGTTGGCGGGCCAGCGGCTGGAAATCGTGATTACCACCCGTCAACCACTCAACCCGCACCCTATCCCAGGTTTCGAGATACCCGGCCAGCTCCTCGAATTTCCCAAACGGGTCCCGGGTGCCCTGCACAACCAGCATAGGACAGTGCAGCGAAGCAAAGTGTTCCGTGCGCCACTTATCCAGGCGACCGGGCGGATGGAAGGGATAACCAAACCCCACCACCCCGGCAAGGTCCGACCGTTCACTGGCCAACACACTGGCCATCCGACCTCCCATGGACTTACCACCGACCAGCACCGGGCAGTCATCATTCACTTCCCGCCGAACCTGATCGACCACCTCGGAAAAACATTCAAGCAGCCGGGGCTGACGGTCGGGCGGTCTCTTGCGGCCATCCTCGCGCCGTTTCTGCATGTACGGAAACTCAAAGCGCACCGTCGAAATACCATTAACTTCAAGCGCCTGTGCGAGATCTTCCATAAAGGGTGAGTCTGCCGGCGCGCCGGCACCGTGAGCCAGCACCAAGACAGGACCGAATCCGGCCCCAAAACTTTTCGTTTTAATCAAATCCACTGAATTCACCTTCCGGTTTGAAGCAACTATCATTGCAACTCAGGTAGCGGTATCTACGCCAATCAAACTGACCCCCACGGTGCCTTACGAGGGGTGCCATGTTGCTGATTCCGGCGCCTTTGAGAGGGTTTTGGAGTTGACCTGAGTCATTGCAAAGCGCTCATGCTTTCTCCATACTTGCGCCCGCATATTTTTCACTTGAAACCCATTGGTAAGGCTATGAGCACAGTAAATGCAAACCTGACTTACAACTACAAGGTGGTGAGACAATTCGCCATCATGACGTTGGTCTGGGGCATTGCAGGCATGGGTATGGGCGTTCTGATCGCGTCCCAACTTGTCTGGCCAACAATGAACCTGGACATGCCCTGGACGCACTTCGGTCGTCTCCGCCCGCTTCACACTAATCTGGTTATCTTCGGATTCGGTGGTTCGGCGTTGTTTGCTACTTCCTACTATGTCGTCCAGAGGACTTGTCAGGCAAGGCTAATCTCAGACAGCCTGGCTGCATTTACCTTCTGGGGCTGGCAGGCGATTATGGTCGCCGCAATCATCACCCTGCCTCAAGGCCTTACCTCCTCGAAAGAGTACGCGGAGCTTGAATGGCCCATCGACATCGCCATTGCGGTGGTGTGGGTTTCCTACGCGCTGGTCTTCTTCGGCACTGTGATGAAGCGCAGCAGCCCGCATATCTACGTGGCGAACTGGTTCTACGGTGGCTTTATCATCACCGTTGCCATCCTTCACATCGGCAACAATCTGGCACTACCAGCCAGCGCTTTCAAGTCCTACTCCGCTTACGCCGGCGTGACCGATGCGATGATGCAGTGGTGGTGGGGTCACAACGCGGTAGGCTTCTTCCTGACCGCCGGTTTCCTCGGCATGATGTACTACTTTGTGCCCAAGCAGGCCAACCGCCCGATATACTCCTATCGTCTGTCGATCGTGCACTTCTGGGCACTGATCGCAACCTACGTATGGGCTGGTGGTCACCACCTGCACTACTCGGCACTGCCTGACTGGGCCCAAACAGCTGGCATGGTTATGTCCCTGATTCTGCTGGCACCGTCCTGGGGTGGCATGATCAACGGCATGATGACGCTCTCGGGCGCCTGGCACAAACTGCGCACCGATCCAATCCTGCGCTTCCTGGTGGTCTCTCTGTCGTTCTACGGCATGTCCACTTTCGAAGGCCCGATGATGGCGATCAAAACGGTGAACGCACTGTCTCACAACACTGACTGGACCATCGGCCACGTGCACTCTGGTGCCTTGGGCTGGGTAGCCATGATCAGTATCGGCGCCATCTATCACCTGGTTCCGAAGCTCTGGGGTCTGCAATCCATGTACAGCGTTGGCCTGATCAACGTGCACTTCTGGCTCGCAACCGTCGGTACCGTGCTGTACATCGTTGCCATGTGGGTGAACGGCATCATGCAGGGCCTGATGTGGCGCGCAGTCAACGAAGACGGCACCCTGACCTACAGCTTTGTTGAATCACTGGAAGCCTCCTACCCGGGTTACTTCGTTCGGTTCATCGGTGGCGCCATCTTCCTCACCGGTATGCTGGTAATGGCTTACAACACCTACATGACCGTTCGCCAGAAAGATGCGATTGCCCAGGATAATGCTGTGGCTCAGGCGGCGTAAGGGAAGAGAGAGACCAGATGAAACACGAAATAGTTGAAAAGAACCTCGGCCTGATGATCGTCCTGATCATCCTGACCATCAGCGGCGGCTTTCTGGTTGAGGTGGTTCCCCTGTTCTTCATTCAGGAGACTAATGAGCCGGTAGAGGGCCTGGAGCCCTACTCCGCTCTGGAACTTGAAGGGCGGGACATCTACATCCGCGAAGGCTGCCACGTCTGCCACACCCAGCAGATTCGTCCATTCCGGGCGGAAACCGAGCGCTATGGCCACTATTCCGTGGCCGGTGAGTTCGTATATGACCGTCCATTCCTGTGGGGCTCCAAGCGCACTGGCCCTGACCTGGCCCGTGTTGGCGGCCGTTATTCAGATGCCTGGCAGCGCCAGCATCTGTATGACCCGCGCAGCGTTGTGCCTGAGTCAAACATGCCGGCCTTCCCCTGGCTGTTCGAAGATCGGGTAGACCACACCAGGACCGCAGACAAGATGGAAACTCTGCAGACACTTGGCGTGCCCTACACCGACGAACAGATTGCGAACGCAGCGTCGCAAGTGGAAGGTAAATTTGAAATCGAGGCTCTGGTCGCGTACCTGCAACAGCTGGGTACTGTGATTTCAGACAAGCGGTGATCCTGATGGATATGAACGAGTTACGCGGTATCCAAACGATTCTGGTCATGATCGCATTCTTGGGCATTGTCTGGTGGGCCTACAGCGCCCACCGCAAAAAAGCCAATGATGAGGCAGCACATCTGCCGTTCGATGACGACGATGTGGAAAAGCGTACTCTCGAACAGGAAAAAACGGAGAAGAAACAATGAGTACCTTTTGGAGCCTCTGGATCAGCGTGATCGTGCTCGGTACGATTTTCGGCTGTGTATGGCTGCTGTGGGCTACCCGCAAAAGCCAGACCACCGATACCGAGACTGACCGTACCACCGGCCATTCCTTCGATGGTATCGAGGAATACGACAACCCGCTGCCGAAATGGTGGTTCTATCTGTTCCTCGCGACCTGTGTGTTCTCGCTGGGATACCTGGTCCTCTACCCGGGCCTTGGTAACTTCCAGGGTATCCTGGGCTGGTCCTCAACGAACCAGTGGGAAGCAGAAGTCGCCGAAGCAGAAGAGAAGTATGGTGAAATTTACGCCCAGTTCGGCGACACCCCGGTAGTAGAGTTGGCCAACAACGACGACGCCCTGAAAATCGGTCAGCGCCTGTATGCCAACAACTGCCAGGTTTGCCATGGCTCAGCGGCCCGCGGCCAAATCGGCTTCCCCAACCTGACCGACGACGACTGGCTTTATGGCGGCACGCCGGACGCCATCCTGAACACCCTGCACAATGGGCGTATGGGTGCCATGCCGGCAAAAGGTGTCATGCCCAACATGACCGGCGAGCAGGTGGATCAGGTGGTTAACTACGTGCTCAGCTTCAGCGGCCGAGAAAAGGACGCCGAAGCCGCCAAAGCTGGCGAAGCCGTTTTCGCCCAAGGCTGTGCTGCCTGCCACGGCGCAGATGCCAAAGGCAATCAGGCGGTCGGTGCGCCCAACCTGACGGATAACGTCTGGCTGTACGGCTCCACTTACGAGTGGATCAAGGAAACAGTACTCTATGGTCGCCAGAATCAGATGCCGGCTCAAAGCGGCCGTCTGACTGAAGACCAGATTCAGATACTCGCGGCCTACGTATACAGCTTGTCCAACTGAGTTAACCGGCCGGAGCGCTAGCTCCGGCCTGGTCTTTTCCAGCCTGAGTCCTGCTTGTCCGGGCCCAGCCTAGAACAGATCGGCAGGCCTTCGAAGCCTGCTTCGGGCTTTACCCTTTCATCGGGAGGTTTCGATGAGCAGTGAGATTCCGGTCAAACAAATCGACCCATCTTCTGACCCCTCCGATAACAACAATAAACCCGGAAGCGTTGAACTCTACGCCAGTCGCAAGAAGATTTATGTCAAAGAGGTAAAAGGCTTCTTTCAGCGCATCAGGAATGTCAGCCTGTTGCTCTTGATGGGAATGTATTTTCTGTTTGTTTGGCTCACGCTAGACGGCCAGCCCCTCATCCTGTTCGATCTGCCGGCACGGGAATTCCACCTTTACGGAATGACCTTCTACCCCAAGGACTTCATCCTGCTCTCAGGGATGCTGATCATCTCGGCCTTTGGCCTGTTTTTTATCACAACCCTGTTCGGCCGGGTCTGGTGCGGTTACACCTGTCCACAAACCGTGTGGACCTTCATTTTCATGTGGGTGGAAGAACGCATCGAGGGCAGCCGAAATAAACGCATGAAACTGGACCAGGCGCCCGGGTCCGGTAGCAAATTGTTCAAGAAATCCGCCAAGCACACGGTGTGGATGCTGATAGCCCTGGCCACCGGCCTGACCTTTGTTGGCTACTTCTATCCCATCCGCGAGCTGATTGCCGACATCTTCACGTTGCAGGCTAATGGTTGGGCCTATTTCTGGGTCGCTTTCTTTACCGCCGCCACATACCTCAATGCCGGCTGGATGCGTGAGCAGGTTTGCCTGTACATGTGCCCTTACGCCCGCTTCCAATCGGTCATGTTCGATCCCGACACCCGGGTGGTGTCCTACGACCCCAACCGGGGTGAACCCCGTGGCGGGCGCAAGAAAGGTGTCGATCCGGCTGAGGCTGGCTTGGGTGATTGCATTGACTGCGGTCAGTGTGTCCAGGTCTGCCCCACCGGCATCGACATTCGCGATGGCCTGCAATACGAGTGTATTGGCTGCGCGCTGTGCATCGATGCCTGTGATGAAATCATGGACAAAATGGACTACCCCAGAGGCCTGATCCGTTACACTACGGAGAATGAACTTGAGGGCAAACCATCCAAGCTTCTGCGCCCGAGGACATTCGGCTACGGTGCGGCCTTGCTGCTCATGATGAGCGCGATCGTATTCACCATCGCCACCCGCGTTCCGGCCCAACTGGACGTGCTCCGGGACCGTGGGGCGCTATACAGCTTCAATGGCCAGGGCCGCATTGAAAACTCCTACACCCTGAAAATTGCCAACATGACCGAGGTACCCCAGACCTTCGTACTGTCCGTCAGGGGCCTGGAAGACATCCAGATTCTGACTCAGACCTCGGTGACGGTTCAGAGCGGCGAGAACAGATCGCTCCCAACTGTTGTCGATATGCCACCGGAATCGATCAGTCAATCCAACAATGAAATCTTCTTCCGCGCGCAATCGGAAACGGACGAGACGCTGATACTGGAAACTGAGAGCCGATTTGTCGGTCCAACGCGCTGACCAATGGAATGCGCAGCGACCACCCCCTGTTTTTATGAGAACGAATGATATGACTGAACAAGCCCCGATAGCCCCCTGGTATCGCCAACCCTGGTTCTGGTTTCTGACCATTTTCCCACTGGCGGCGATAGTCTGGTGCATCACTATGATCATCGTGGCATTGAACCTCGACGACACCATGGTCACGGACGACTACTCCAAGGAAGGCCGTGGTATCAACCTGCAGATTGCACGGGATCAAAAGGCGGCGGATCTGGGCATGGTGGCCGAACTGGCATTCGACCAGCGCACCATTGCCCTGGATCTCACTACCGCTGAGGGCCCGGCGGAGTTTCCCTACCTGATCCTGAATTTGTTCCACCCGACGTTAGCCGACCGCGACAGAACCGTGCAGTTCCAGAAGGTCGGCACCGGGCAATACCGGGGCAACATACTTGAGGACCTGGATGGACGCTGGTACTACGATCTGCGCGGTCCAGAGAACGATTGGCGCCTGAAAGGCGAGGCCTGGCTTCCGGCTGAGAACGGTCTGACCGTGAGCTCAGAAGGTACCGTTCAAGAGTGACCCGAGAGTGCTTTCACTGCGGTGAGCTGGCGCCGGGCAGCCCGGCCATTACCCTGGATCTCCGGGGCCAGGTCCGGCACTTCTGCTGCCAGGGTTGCAAGGCGGTTTGTGAAACCATCCATCAGGAGGGACTGACCGGGTTTTATGACATCCGCACCGAACCCGCTGCTACCCCACGTGAGCTGGCACGTTCGGAACTGGAGCGCATTCGGGAGCTGGACCACCCCCTGATCCAGAACACCTTTGTGACGCCGGTAAAAGCCGGTCAGGAAGCCCAGCTATTGATCGGTGGGATCACCTGCGCCGCCTGCATCTGGTTACTTGAAAATCACATGAAGCAGCAGCCCGGCGTGCTCACCTTCACCGTCAATCACACCACGCAACGCGCCCGACTGGTGTGGGCACCGGATCAGACCCGGCTGAGTGATCTTCTGATTGCCATTCATCGGTTGGGCTATACCGCCCGCCCCTATCAGCCCGATGAAGCCGAGCAGATGTTGAGAGCCGAGCATCGCTCCATGCTGATCCGGCTGGTACTGGCGGGCATCGGGTCGTTCCAGAGCATGATGCTGGCGTTCCCGCTGTACTTTGAGATGGTGAACGATCTCTCCCCGGATTTTGTCAGTTTCTTTCGTTGGTTCAGCCTTTTGATCGCCACGCCGGTGGTGTTTTACAGTGCGCGGCCATTCTTCAGTAACGCCCTACGGGACCTGAAGACACGACATCTCACCATGGATGTGCCGGTCGCAATTGCCATCGGCCTGGCCTACCTGGCCAGCGCCTGGGTAACCGCCTTTGGCGGCGAGGAAGTCTATTTTGAATCGGTGTGCATGTTCACCTTCTTCCTGCTGCTGGGCCGCTATATCGAGGTTCAGGCCCGATTCCGAGCTGGACTGACCGGCAACGCCCTGGCCGGTTTCCAGCCCGGCGTCGCGGCCCGAGTGCGCGGCGAAAACGTGGACGTGGTGCCAACCCGCACCATAGAGCCCGGAGACATCATCCGGGTCCGTCCGGGAGAAACCCTGCCGGTGGACGGCGAAATCGTCAGTGGCCAATCCACCCTCAACGAAGCCGCATTAACAGGAGAATATCTGCCGGAACCCCGTAACCCAGGCGACCCGGTGCACGCCGGCAGTATCAACGGCGAACACCCTTTGGACATCCGGGTAATCAAGGCCGGCTCCCAGACCCGACTGTCGAGCATCATGCGGGTGCTCGACCGGGTACAGTCCGAAAAACCGCCGGTCTCGCTGATGGCCGACCGGATGGCCGGAAAATTTGTTGCCCGGGTGCTGGTCCTGGCACCGATCGTTTGGCTTGGCTGGTGGCTGGCCGGTGCCGATAATGCCTTCGACATCACCCTGTCGGTGCTGGTAGTCACCTGCCCCTGCGCACTGTCACTGGCCACACCGACCGCCATTACCGCAGCCACCGTGAAGCTGCGCCGCCTCGGGTTTCTGCCAACTCGCGGTCACACCCTGGAATCCATGAATACCGTGGATACCGTTGTTTTCGATAAGACCGGCACCCTGACCCGCGGCGAATTGAACCTGGTCAACACCACCGTCCTGGGCAGTCTGGATGAGGCCACCTGCCTGAAACTGGCCGCCGGGCTGGAAAAACACTCGGAACATCCGGTCGCCCGGGTCTTCCACGATCGCTCATCGTCCGCGGTTGAACAGGTGCGCAACCATCTGGGCGGAGGCCTGTCCGGAAAACTCGGCGATCAGAACCTGTTCATCGGCCACCGGGACTTTGTCCAGGGCTTTGTCAATGCGCCCGCGCCGGCATCACCGGGCGCCCCAGGCATGGAAATCTGGCTGGCCTCGGACAATGAATGGCTGGCCTGCTTCGCGCTGGATGACCAGCCCCGACCGGATGCGGCCCAGGCCATTCGTGAGCTGCAGGGCCTCGGTATTCGGACCCTGCTGCTCAGTGGTGACCGCTCCGGACATGTCAAGCAGGTGGCGCAAACCCTGGGCATTACGGAGGCCATCGGCCAAGCCTCGCCAGAACAGAAGTTGGAAATTTTGGAACGGCTCAAGGGCGAAGGCCGGCAGATCATGATGGTGGGAGACGGACTCAACGACCTGCCCTCCATGGCGGGCGCCGGTATTTCCGTTGCCATGGGATCGGCTGCGGATCTGACCCAGTTGCACGCCGATGCGGTTCTGCTGAACGGCCAGCTGGTACAGCTGATCGAAGCCCTTAAAACCAGCCGCAGAACCCGCACGGTGATCCGTCAGAACCTGGTTTGGGCGCTGGTTTACAACGTTTGCGCCCTGCCGCTGGCTGCCGCTGGCATGGTGCCACCCTGGCTCGCCGCGATTGGCATGTCGATCAGCTCACTGATCGTGGTTCTGAACGCCCTTCGGCTTGGCAAAGCCTCCACCCAGCCCCAGCATCCGCATAATCCGGCGGTTGGCGCTCAGGTTGCGTCCTGATACCGTGCTGTAAACAGTTTTCGCGAGGTCTTACCGTGCAAATCGTTATGATTCTGGTCCCACTGGTCCTCATTGTCGTTGCCCTGGGTATTGTCCTGTTCTCCTGGGCAGTCAAGAACGGCCAGTATGATGACCTGGAAGGCCCGGCCCACCGGATCCTGTACGACGACGACAAGGACATGATCCCGGACGAAGCCCGCACCGACTTGCCGGTCAAGAACGGTGACGAGAAAACGGAGAATCCCGAACAAGAGTCCAAACCCGACACCGACGGGGATTCACCGAAACACCCATGAGCCCGGAACTCTACCTCAGTTATCCCAGCGCCTTTCTTATTGGCCTGCTCGGCAGTACCCACTGCCTGGGCATGTGCGGTGGCATCAGCGCATCGCTGTCCATGGCCCTGCCGGTCGGCAGCGGCTTCCGGTTCCGGCAATCATTGATGTTGTTGGCCTTCAATGTCGGGCGCATTGCCAGTTATGCCGTTATTGCGGCCGGTGTCGCTCTGTTGAGTACCTCCGCCGCCAACCAGTGGGCCGAGCTTGGCGGGCTGCTGCGAACCATCGCCGGGCTACTGTTGATCCTGATGGGCCTGTCGATGGCTCAATGGTGGCAGGGTATCCGTTACGTAGAGCGCATTGGCGCGCCAGTGTGGGCCAAACTGTCGCCGCTTACCCGCCGGTTACTGCCGGTCCGGCATCCGGGCCAGGCACTGGCGCTCGGCGTACTGTGGGGCTGGCTGCCCTGCGGCCTGATTTACAGCACCCTTGGCTGGGCCGCGCTGCAACCAACCGTTGGCTCGGCGGCGCTCACCATGGTGTTCTTTGGACTTGGCACTCTGCCATCCATGCTGGCAACCGGCTACGCGACGGGCTGGATCAGGGGGTTGCAAGGTAACCAGTTATTCAGGAAGGGAACGGCGGTCATGCTGATCGTATTCGGGCTGTGGACCCTGCCGCTGACTGCGTTTATGAGCCATTGACCGGATTACGCCAACCTGTCACGCACCCGGCCTGAACCACCGCCAGTCAAAGCCACGACGGCTAGATATTCAGCACGTCCAAACGACCGAAACTGGCCATATCTTCCGGCTCTGCTGACTGAACGCCCTGGTCGTTTGCGCCCCTAATGTTGGAGCCTCTATTTTTGGAACCCCGACGCTCCCCTTCACGGAAATCGTACAGCTTGTTATCGGCAAGGTGCGACGGTTCAACGTTACACAGGGCGCGGAACATGGTTTCCAGACGGCCCGGGTGCTGTTTGTCCCAACTCTGGAACATGTCCTTGATGACCTGGCGCTGCAGGTTCTCCTGCGAGCCACACAGGTTGCAGGGGATGATCGGGAATTCCCTCAGTTCTGCGTAGCGGGCAATGTCTTTCTCCCGGCTGTACGCCAACGGACGGATGACCGTGTTGCGTCCGTCATCACTGTGCAGAACCGGGGGCATGGATTTCATTTTACCGCCGTAAAACATGTTCAGGAACAGGGTTTCCAGCAGGTCATCACGGTGGTGACCCAGCGCGATCTTGGTCACGCCGTGTTCCTCAGCAAAATTATAGAGAATGCCGCGGCGCAGCCGGGAACAGAGACCACAGGTAGTTTTCCCCTCGGGGACCTTTTCCTTAACAATGCTGTAGGTATCTTTTTCTATGATGTGATACTCGATACCCAGCGCGCTCAGGTATTCCGGCAATACTTCTTCCGGAAATCCTGGCTGTTTCTGGTCGAGATTGACGGCGATCAGGTCAAACGAAACCGGAGCACTCTTCTGCAGGGCCAGCAGAATATCCAGCATGGCGTAGGAATCTTTGCCACCGGACAGGCAGCACATCACCTTGTCGCCAGCCTCAATCATGGAAAAATCGGCTATCGCCTGTCCGACGTCATGGCGCAGGCGCTTTTGCAGCTTGTTGAGTTCCAGTTTTTGGTGGCGCTCAGACTCAGCGCTCTGACCTTGTTCGGAACGGGCGATCATAGCTTCGGACATACCAACAACATTCATCAAATTAGTGAACGCAGAATTATACGCATCAGAGGGATCGAGTGACAGCAGCGCTTCCCTGAGAGCCTCGACTCCCCTACCATTGAACCATGAAAGATTCGACTTCAATGACTGCCCAGGCGGACAGTGACGGCCATTATGATGACGGCTTTCTGGGCCAACACATTCAACATCTGTTGGTGGCAGTAGAGCACGAGTTGCGCCGTGCCCCCGAAGGCATCAGTGAAATGGCGTTGATCAAGGCCTTGCAGCGCCCGCCCTGGCAACTGATCGGTGAAGTCTGTTACCACGATCCGGAGAAGCTGTATCCGGTTCATTTCCTGTTGTTTCATACCCTGTATCGGCTACGGGACCAGTTGGTTGAAGCCGGTGAAAGTCTGCAGATATCGCCACTGGGAATCCACCTGACCCTGGAAGACATTGTCGGCGGCCATGGCTTGCCTGACGAACCGGACCAACTACGGGCCTTTTATCTGGACTTGTCCCAGTACCGAATGCCAGAAGATGCGATTCAGCAGATGATGGATGACTTCTGGTCGGGTCGGCCCATCTCAGGGCCGGACTCGGAAGAGGTTCTGGCGGCTGCGCAGGAGCTGGGATTCAATGAAGTGCCCAGGGATTTTCTGGAGGTGAAACAGCGCTTCCGGCGCGCCGTCATGCACGCGCACCCCGACCGCGGCGGAGATACCCAGGGCATTCAGGTCCTGAACGAAGCATTTTCCGTGCTCAAGGCCTATTTCAGAAGCCCCGGCTAGCAGCACTCACGTAATCCTGTATTCACGATCCAAACGTCACAATCGAAAGGATGAATAGTTCATGGTAAGACGAACACTGCTGAGCTTTGCATTGAGCTTCGTTGCGCTTCCCGCGCTCGCCGATCTGGTGGTGCTCCAGTATCACCACGTCAGCGATTCCACGCCGTCCTCCACCAGTACCTCGGTGTCGCTGTTTGACGCTCAGATGGACATGATTGCGGATCTGAAGCTGGAAGTGGTGCCACTGCAAGCGGGCACCGAGCAGGCACTGGCCAGGGCTGAGGCTGACGGAGGGAACGACGAGCCCAATCAGTTGGCCATTACCTTTGATGACGCCTATGACTCGGTCTACGCCACCGCCGCACCGATACTTTCGTCCATGGACTACCCGTACACCATTTTCGTCAACACCGAAGCCGTCGGACGTCACGGTTATATGACCTGGGAACAGCTGGCCGAGCTGGAACAACGGGACGGCGTTACCATTGCCAACCACAGTGCCGACCATGGCCACCTGGCCCGAAAGCCCGGCGAAACTGCTGAGCAGTGGAACAGCAGAATCGACCGCAGCCTGGACGCCGCTCAAGCCACGCTTGCGGAAAAACTCGGAACGGAAGCACCGTTATTTGCCTATCCCTATGGGGAGTTTGATGCCGCGCTGGAAGCAAAACTGGCTGAGCGGGATTGGTACGGCTACGGGCAGCAATCCGGCCCTATCGGCGAGAGTTCCAGTGCCACCCGGTTGCCACGATTCCCGATGGCCAACGCGTACGGTCAGTTGAACGGCCTACCGGACAAATTGCAAAGCAAGGCATTTCCGGTGGCCGCGGACGAACTGCCTGATGGCGTCATGACCGACAATCCGCCCCTGCTTACCTTTGCGCTGCCCTCTTCCATGAAGGCGTCCAGGCTGACCTGCTTCGCTTCTGGCCAGGGCCGCATCGACATCAACGTGGAGGATGGTGAGGTTCGGGTGCAGGCACCGGATGCCTTCAACAGCCGGCGTCTGCGCTACAACTGCACCCATCCGGCGGGCGGCGGTCAGTTTTACTGGCTGTCTCACCAATGGCTTGACCCCCAGCAGCCTGAAGACTGACCCCAGGGCTCAGTCCTGCTCCACCATCTTCAGCCCCACTTCGCCTTGGGCGACGTGGGGAATGACCTTCGGTTTTTTTCCGGCGCCGGTCTCAATCACGGTTTGACCAGCAAGGTCCGAACTTCGGGTGTATAGAACAACCCAGCGCTCGCCCTGGCCGGGAAAAACCGGCACCCAGGCTTCCAGAAAGCCCCGTCGACTCCAGGTTTCCGGCTCATAGGGGGTGACAAGATCGGTGACCAGGCGCACGGGTTCAAAGTCCCGGTCCAGAAACGCCAACGAAGGAACGAAGACGCCATTTCGGGCGTAGGATCGAAGCCGCATGATGAAATCCGGCCGCTTCGCCACACTAGCCAGGTCAATCATCTGATAGGGACTGGTTCCCTTCAGAAAATTGTGGGTAGGCGACTGATCGGTAACATTGACCCCAAACTCCCTGCCTTGCTGCCACTCCACCGCGTCCCGGGTCTCCAGGCCCAGACAGCAGAACTCGCGGAATCGTTCGAAATAATCTCCACCCACTTCAATACCCAGGACCGCGTAGGCGTCGAGATTGCCCTGGTTCGTTGACTGGGCTGGCTTAAGGTCGGAGCCACTGTGGTAAACACTCGCGGGGGTAAGTTCGATGGGTGGAGGCACCAGGCCCTTCTCTTCATCACTGCGGGTATCCGGCCTGAAATAGCTGACCCGGACATTGCCTTGGGCATCCCGCCAGGTGAAATAGGGTAGGCGTTCGCCCGGGCGGACATAGCCGTCTTTCGCCAGCTCGTTGGCGTCCGGATAATTTTCCAGAGTGAACTCGGTCTCTTCGCCTTCTGACAGGCCAGCCATTCCAGCCTCCGTTGTGGGCGCCTCGGCAGTACTGGATTCAGGCGTTTCTGACTGCCCACCGCGAGGGGCATTCGGTGCTGGTCCTTCTGCCGGTGTCTGGTCGGAGGTGGTAACAATCGGTGAATAACGCACCCGCCCCTGCTCGTCCACCCAGGTGTAATAGCCCTCCCGTTCGGACACGGTAGAACCACCCACCTGGCAGCCGCCGAGCAAGGTCGCCAAACCCCAAATCATTGCGATTGTTGCCAACGTGCGCATGGTCATGGTGAACGGATACCCTGATGTTGCGCGAGCCAATCAGAACTTGGTGCGGAAACTGAGGCCGGCCATAACAACCCGAAGCGAGGTCTTCACGTCGAGCCCGGCATAGGGGTTGTAGATAATGTTAGTGATGTTGTCACAGTTTAGGTTACAGCTGGTGTCGGCTGGAATGGTTTCAATGGAATGCAGATAGCTTAGATTCATGTCGATCTCGGTGTCTTTATCCCAACGATACCCCATCCCGATACTGTAAAGATTAGCGCCACCGAAGGGCGCCATAATGGAGCGCTGATCATCCGGGATGACGGAATCACGAATTTCCACTCCCGCCCTCAGGTCCAGCCGCGAAGACGCATGAAACTCGGCACCAAAGGCCCAGTTCCACTGGCTTTTGAAGCCCAGGGGCAGCCGAAGAGTGTTTGAAGTGGCGTTGTCCGGAGAGAGAATCTTGGCGGCGTTCAGGAATTCCAGGTTGCGGTCGAAGCGGAACACAAACGCATCCCACTGGGCGTAGTCGGTCCAGCCAATGTCAGCATTAAGAGTCAGTTTTGGGTGCACATCCACACTGATGCCGGTCTGAAAATGCTGGGGGTACACCAGGTCCATGCTGACATTGCCAGCCTCCCGGGGGGCGCCGGATGGCAGACTGAGAATGGCGGAGGTGATGGCACCCAGCACCGAGCCATTGAGCCCCTGCCAAAACCCCGACCAGTCATCGGTGTACTCGATTTCAAAGCTGCCTTTGAGATTCATGTCGGCTTCGGAGGTGTAGCTGGCACCCCAACTGAACCAATCCGTGGGCTCCCACATCACGCCCAGGGCATAGGTGGGCGACAGGGTTTCCTGGACATTGATACTCAAGGCACCGATATCATCCCAGGGGCCGATGTTACCGCCACACAGCGCCAGCCATGGCTGCAGCGGCTCATCGCCGCTCTCGCAGTTGAAGGCGTCCTGCAGTATCTCGGCCACCCCCAGCAGCATGTTCGGTGCCCGCATGTACTGGTCGGCGGCGATGCCCATGTGGGACAGATGGATACCCGCTCCGACGGACCAATGGTCGTTGATTTCATAGCCAATCGTGGGTGACAGGTAGGTAGTCCGCTGCAGCGCGGTCGCCTGCGGCTGGTACCGGCCCGGGTCGTCCTTGTCGCGGTAAAAACCCGCCGCCAGAGGCAGATAGAAGGCATTACCAAAGGTCAGTTTGGAACCGGGCGGGTTGATGCTGATACCGGCCGAGGGCGCTACCGCAGGTCCCGGTGGTGCCCGAAGTATGCCGTAACCGGGCACATACAGGGCAACGTTGTTGGTGTGACTGTGGGTGTTGGCGACCGGATCTCTCTGTCTACCCGTTAGTGGATCCGTTTCCAGGCCATCGATACCGAAAATCTCATAGCCATCCGGCGCGAAGAAATCGGCGTCGATGTCCAGATACACGTTCATCAGGGTCACTTCCAACTGACGACCATCCAGCTTGGTGAGTCCCGCCGGGTTGTAATGGATTGCCATGATGCCTGGCGGATCAGCCGTCACCGCGTTACCCAACGCCAGTGCCTTCGGGTGAATGGTAAGGTTCTGTGCGAGCTGGGCCTCGGCACCACACGCGATGGTCGAGGCAATCAGGGCCGCGAGAATCTGCCTTTTGTGGCTGTTGTGTCCCATGAAGTCCTTCCCTTCCCGTAAAACGTCGACGGCACCAATCACTCTTTGAGGCCGGAGAAATTAATGGGCAGGGATACACCCAGGGAGAAGTCCGGGGCGTCCTCGGTCAAGCCAATACCAAGGCTGGTATTTACAATGGTGGTGTCACTGATCCGGGTGCCCAGCGACATACTCAGAAAGCCGGTCATCTGATCCTGGGCCACCGCCTCGTCACCATTGCTGAAGGTCAGTATCGTTTCGTCGTTGTAGCTGAGCTGTGCCGAGATACTGAGGGAAATGTCATAAGACAGGGAGTAGGCAAAACCGGCGGAACCGGACAGGCCAAAACCGGGATCCACCTTGATCAGCCGCCGGGCGCCACGAACCTGATCCAGACCGTCGACCTCAAAGTTGTAGGTCAGGCTCGTAGAACCGAACACCACCACCGGATCCAGTACCTTGGAGAGGCTCAGGCCACCGGACAGGGAGTAATAACCACTGCCGGTGGATAGTTGCTCCTTGATATCGATTTCGTATGGGCTCACGCCGGTCTTGGTGGTGAAGGTGCTGAACAGCGTGGTGGACATTTTGCCCGGCACATAGGCAAACGGCTGCCAACGCCCGGTAAAGGAAATATCCCCGAAGTCGTACACGGTGAGCTCATCCTGGGAGTCGTATTTCACCACCAGCGGGACACGGGTACCGACGGTCAGGTTGTCCAGGAGACCGTAGTCGTAGGAAAAGGCATTGGTGAAGTTGTGAGTGGCAGAGGGGACCACATCGAGGTTTCGCACCGAACCATCGGAAATGTCCAGATCCAGGCGCTGATCTGCGGTGTAGGAGTAGTCGAATGAATAGGTCAGGGAGTGAATCCCTTTCTTCTGCAGCGAGTAGTTTTTCTCGGCAGCCTGGAACACCTCCTCAAGCTGGCGGGATGAATCCTCATCACCCTCCTGCTTGGCCAGGGCCTCCCGCGCCTGGTCCACATTTCCTTCCTGCGCCAGGGCCATGCCCGGAAGCAATCCTGCCGTGGAAACAAGGATAACGCCTCGCGCAAACCAACGATTCATCCTGACTCCCTTATTTTATTTTTGGTTTCCTGGCCCAGGTAGGACCCCGGAAATTAGTTGCGACGGTAGTGCAGCTGTTTTCTTGTGTTTTCAACACTGCCATCGGGATTGTTTTTTTGGCGTTCCAGCAAGTTCTGGATTCGTCTTTCGGTGGCCTCGTGAAAGGCCGGAATTCGTTCCAGTGCCAGCAAGGTCATGGTCTGGTCGTCAACGAAGCGCAGGTCTTCCTCTTTCAGTTCGAGGTTATCCAGTGGCTTGTCACTGCCCGGGAAGACAATGAACAACACGTTGTCGTCCCACTTGTCCTCAAACTCCGCCAGCAAAAAGGAGATGTTCCCTACTGACGGATCCGCCAGGTACACCCGGCCATCCCGGATGGTTCGCAGCACCACAAAATGCTTGAAACCGGCATGATTGATCGGAACGATGGCGGGGTGGTCCAGATCCTTCAGGTCATCAATCGATGCCCGGAAGCCGCCGGAGGGATACCCCAGCGCAGTAACGAGGCGCTTCATATCCAGCATCGAGAAGGCACGGCGCTCAACAATGCGCTCGCTTTCTCCGTAATGGAGCAGGCCTTCCATTACCTGTCGCTCTGACAGGCTTCGCCCGAGGTAGAAATTCAGCACCGTGGTGAGTGCGGCACTGCCGCAGCTGTAGTCGTAGGCCTGGCGCACGATATTCCGGTACTTCTGTTCCACCAATGGCTCTACCCGGGTATCGAAACGCAACAACACCGGTCCTGAGTCCACGTCCTGCTCGATAACCACGCTGCCCTTTTCAAATGGCTCCACCACGGTGGCTTCCTGCACCATGGTGAAAGTAAGAATGGATCCGGCGAGCACCAGCAGCATGTCAGACGAAGTCCCTGTTTTTATTGGTCATAACAATTTCGGGTTACACGTTGTTACGGTAAGATACCGAAAAGCCCCCGCCCTGAAAGATAACTGTGCCTCAAATCTGTAGCCGCAGGCGCCGCCTCGTAAATCCGTTGTGAGAACTGGTTCAAGGCTTGATTGGTGACCGCACCATTAGTTGACGTCAACGGCCAAAGCGGGTATCAACGCGGATGGGTTTTCCACTTCCAGATGTAGATCCTGATGACAACAACATTGAATCCGGGACTGACTACTTTCATCGCCGCCAAAAACGCGATCCCACAGGCACCCACCGCACTGTTACCGCGGGAAGCGTTTAACGATTTCCTGCAGGGGCTGGGGCCGGTCAAGTTATTGCTGGTGCACGCACCGGCCGGGTATGGCAAGACCACGACGGTAGCCGAACGACTCCAAGCTCTGGAGCTGAAATCCGCCTGGTACAGGCTTGAGGCTAGCGATAACGATCCGGCTCGTTTTGGCAGCTACCTGGCCAATGCCCTGAATCTCACCACCGAGGGCGGCTGCCAGAACACTCTCCAGAGTCTCACGGATACTGGCTTTGAAAGCCTCGAGGCCCTGGTGACCAACCTTCTGGCGGAGCTGGCTCCAGGGGATGAGCCGTTATTCCTCGTGCTGGACGACTATCACCTGATTACCAATCCGGAAATCCACGACGCCATCCGTTTTTTGCTTCGGCACCTTCCTGCCAACCTCTACCTGGTGCTGCTAAGCCGAACGCTACCGCCGATTGGTGTGGCCCAGCTCCGGATGCAAGGATTGTTGGCCGAAATTACCAGCCGGGACCTGGCCTTCGGTGCCGATGAAGCCCAGGCGTACCTGGAAAAACGCTTACCGTTCGAACTGTCTCGTGAGAGCATCGAGCGCGCCGTGCGCCGAGTCGAAGGCTGGATTTCAGCACTGCAACTGTTATCGACCTCAGCCCCCACCAGTCAGGATTTCAGCGACTTCGTGGATCAGCTGGAGTATGGCAACCAGCACATTTTCGACTATTTTGACGAACTCGTCGGCCAGGATCTGAGCGACCAGCAACGTACCTTCCTGTTGCGAACCAGCATCCTTGATCGGTTCAACGCCGGCATGGTGATGCGGGTGATGGATGATACCGATGGCCAGTCGCTGCTCAGCAGCCTGCTGTCCATGGGACTGTTCATTGCACCGGTCGATCCCTCGGCGCTCTGGTTTCGGTACCACCCGCTGTTCTCGGTATATCTGCGTCATCTGCTGACCTGCACCACCAGGGAAAACCAGCGCGAGCTGCACCAACGTGCCACGGACGCCTGGTTGGAACTGGATGATGCCGAAGAGGCTGCCAGGCACGCGGTGGCCGCCGAGGATCCCGAGCGGATTAACCGGGTGCTCGGCCTGCACGGCCGCAAGTTTTTCACCGAGGGCCAATTTACCCTGTTGCAACGCTGTCTTGATGCGCTGTCCCAGGACCAGATTGCCCAGGATCCGACCCTGACCCTGCTACGGGCCTGGGTCGCGCAGGGGCAGTACAAATTTGATGAAGTGGAAAACTGGCTGTCTGCCGCCGAAAACCGGTTGCAGGCCTCCATGAGCGAAGACACACAAAAAGCCGTGCACGGTGAGTTCAGCGCCATACGCGCCCAGGTTGCGATGAACTACGGCGACGGCGACCGGGCACTTACTCTGGCCCGCGAGGCAATTGAACAGGAAGCCCGCTTCCTTCCGACATCCCGGGTCGCGGCGGCATCGGTGATTGGTGAGGCCCTGTTTGTAAAGGGCGAACTTGAAGAAGCGCTGGCCCGCATGCAGGACACCGAGCACCTGGCCCGGGCTCACCAGGCCCACCAAAATGTCCTGTGGGCACTGTGCCAGCAAAGTGAGATCAGTGTGGCTATGGGCCTTCTGCAAAAGGCCTATAACATTCAGGAGCGGGCTTTCCAGTACGCCGAGGACAACCAACTCAACCATCTACCGATACTTGAGTTCCTGTTCCGGATCCGAAGCCAGATCATGTGGGAGTGGCACCACCTCGAGAGCGCCGAACGTTGCGCCCTGCAGGGCATCGAGATTCTAGAAGCCCAGGGCGAGCGTTGGTACGTACAGAGCTACACGTCCCTGGCCAAGGTGGCTCACGCCCGTGGGCGCCAAAGTCTGTGCGCCGATTACATCGGCAAAATTCAGAAGATGCTGGCCGCCGGCGACTACCACCTGGACTGGGTCGCCAACGCTCATGCGACCATGCTGTCCTACTGGGATGCCGTCAGGGATCAGGAATCGATTCAGCGCTGGTTAACGGCGGCACCACCCTGCGACCCGGCCAGAGCCACCAACCACTTTCACCAGTGTAACGGTCGTAACCGTGCCCGCGCTCTGATGAGTCTGGGGCGACTGCAAGAAGCGAAGCCGCTGCTGGAATCCCTGACCAGGGTTGCCGAACACTATGGCCTGAAAACCGACCAGAACCGTAATCACATTGGTCTGGCCTACCTTCACTGGCAGTTGGAGGACCGTGAGCAAGCCCTTGAACAAATGACCCTTGCCCTTCAGCAGGCCAGTACCACCGGTGCCGTGGGCAGCTTTCTACGTCTAGGTAAGGTTCTGATTGTTATCCTGAAGGCGCTGATTAACGAAGAAGCCATCGACGGCATGGAACTGCAGCGGGCGGAACGGCTCATTCAGCTGGCCCAACAGCAACGGGACTTCAGCCGCGCTATCCGGATTTCACTGGACGAGGCGATCATCCAGGACATCATCGATCGGCCGGACGTTCCCGAGCTGATCCGAACCTCGCCCCTCACCCGACGGGAGTGGCAGATCCTGAGCCTGATTCACGCCGGGCTATCCAACGATCAGATAGCGGAACACCTGAAAGTGGCCTCCACCACGGTGAAAACTCACATCCGAAGCCTGTACCAGAAGCAGAATATCAGCCACCGGTCCGCGGCTATCGAACTGGCCAAGGATCTGCTGAGCAAGATTCAGGGCGAATAGACCTCTCAGGCTCACGCTTGAGAGGCTTCTTTGGTCGATAATGGTGCTCAGGTGCGGGCGAGTGCTGCAAGCTGACGATCCTGTACCCGCCCCAGCAGAGCCAGGGCAAGGATGGCACCGGATAGCGCCCACGCCATATCTGACTGGGTATCCCAGACATAGCCCTGGGTGCCCAGGAACGCCTCGGCGGCTTCGTCGCTGAGGAGCGCGACCCACCATTCGATCAGCTCGTAAAAGGCACTCACCGCAAGACAGAAACAGACAATAAAAAACGACGGCCAGCCCCGCCGGGCAAACACCTCGAACCGAATCACCAGTTCCCGTGCGATCAGCGCGGGCACAAACCCCTGGGCAAAATGCCCAAGCTTGTCGTAGTTATTGCGTTCCCATCCCAGCCACTCACTCAACCGATCGAACAATGGTACCTCGGCATAGGTGTAGTGGCCTCCGACCATAAGAATGATGGCGTGCGCCAGGATCAGCCAATACACCATGGGCGTCAGTGGAAAGCACAGGTAACACCAGGCCACCAGTACAAACCCGATAACCGCTGGCAACACTTCGAGGGCCCAGGTGGCCCGATCTTTGGGAGCAATTGCTGACCAGATCAGTACCGCAAGAAAAGCCAAAGCCCAGATCAGGGCTGGCAAGGATCTAGATGTCATGTTTCTTCCACATGGGTAACGATAGTGGCACTGATGCAACTCAGCGCATCGGCGGCGCAGATATCAATCACTGGTTGCCGGCAGGAATTGTCCGAACCCCATCTCCCTACCCAGCTCAGGTTGCAGTTTTTCATCGGTCACTGCCGGGCGGCCATTGATTAGCACGTGTTTCACGCATCCCGGCACCCGGTTTACCATGCGATCAAGCCCGAAGTTTTCCATCTCGGCCCAACTCACCTGCTCCAGATCCTGATTCAAACCTTCTGGATGGATAATGGTGATGTCAGCCCGATCCCCTTCCCGGATATGGCCAGCTTCAATACCCAGCCAGTCGGCCTGCTCACCGGTAAGACGATGCACCGCCCGTTCCAGCGACATCACCGGACTACCCTGCTGGTGACTGTCCCATACCAGTTTCAGGAACCGCAGCGGAAGGTTGTAGAACGCCATATTGCGAATGTGGGCACCAGCATCTGAGAAGGTGATCAGTGCATGGGGGTTCTTGACCATTTTCCTGAGCCTATCCTCGCGATGATTGCCGATAACCGTAAACCAGCGCAAGGCCCGGCCATGGGCAACCACCGTATCGAGGAAAAAGTCCACGACGTGAACACCCCTTTCCGCGGCCAGTTCAGAGAAGTTACGCCCGACCAAGGTCTGGTCCGGGCAGCCAAGGATGGTGGCGTCGCCGAAGTCCCGCTGCCAAACCCGGGGCGACAGCTTGTCCCGGTAGAATTTCCGGAAGGTGCGGCGATAGGCCTCGTCTTGCAACAACTCATTGCGCTCGAGCTGATCGCGCACGTCCAGCGCCATTTCGCCGGCCCCGAATTCCTCAAACAGCACGACGTCCATGCCATCGGCATAGATGGCAAAGGGCGTCGGCAAGAGTTGCCAGCGAAAGTTGCCACGAAGAGCGTTGGCAATCCAAGCCACCAGGTTGGCCATGGGCCGAACGGTAGGATTGCCCTTCAGGTCGATCATCGCAATCAACGTGGTTTTCAGCGGCTTACGAAACCACCCCAGAGTCTCCCGCAGATACTGGGTAACCTGGAGCGGGTTGGCAGCATTGGGCGCGCCCTGATGCACCCGGCCGTAGCGACGCAGCAGGCGGTTAAGACGACTTACCTCACGCCAACGGGCATAGGTGCTGGGCAGACTCTTGGACCACTCCCGGTCGCCGTCCACCTTGTCCCATTTCAGGCACATGGTCGACAACCCCAGGAAACCCAGTTGCAGGGCCTCCGCCAGCAGCTGCTCCATCCGCCCCATTTCTTCCGACGTTGGAGTTACCTTGCGATCCGTGGCGCGGTTGAGCCCCATCACTCCGACCCGCAGATCGCTGTGGCCCAGGAAACTGATGACATTGGGACCGAGCGGGTGTTGGCGGATGAAACTCAACCAGCCCGACGGCGTGCGCCAGTTCTTGTACTCCTGAAGAATGGGCAGCACTTTTTCCCGGGGCACCGTCTCCACCCGGGTAAAGATATCCGAGGCGTCTTCCGCGTCCGAACAGACCATGCTCAGGGAGCAGCTGCCAATCAACACGGTGGTAACGCCGTGCCGCACCGACTCGGACAGCGAGGGCGAAACGATCAGTTCGGCGTCGTAGTGGGTATGGGTATCCAGGAACCCTGGCATCACCCAACAGCCCTCCGCATTGATCACGCGATCTGCCAGGCTGAGATCGGGTTCTGAATTGAATACCCGCTCGACCCGACCGTCACGAATGGCAACATGGGCAATACTGGAGGGCGCACCGGTACCGTCAAAATAACGTCCGCCGAGGATCAGCGTGTCGTAACGCGTCATGGAGTAGAACTCCCGTTTTGTTGTTTTGCTCTTGTTATTTTCTTGGACACCAGTCTAGCCAGCGGCGCGGAATTTTTCCCTGTTCTTTCGGGTCATCCTCAACGCTCCTGAATTCGCACTCCCGCGTCCAGCTGGCTGTCCGGGTGGCGCACCACCCGATCACCTTCGGCCAGTCCATCCAGGATAACCGTATCCAGGCCATTGCTCCGGCCCGTCGTTACCGGCGTGCGCTCGGCCCGGCCCTCAACCGCCCGAAAAACCTGGTCCTGACCGGCTTCCTGGAACACCGCCGAGGCCGGCACCCTCAGTACGTCCTCGGCCTCCCACAACACGAAGGTGGCATCCACCCGGTAGCCATCCCCCAGTGTCTGCCAGTCATCAGGGGGACTCACTAAATCCGCCACCACCTGCACCCGTTGTTCTTCCACGCCCAGGGCAGAGATATCCTCAAAGCCCACCGGTTCCACACGCCTCACCGTTGCCTCGAGGGCGGGGCCACCCCAGCCGGTCAGGTGAACCCGAATTCCCGACGCCAGTTTTACGGCATCAAAACTCAGCACTTCCACCACTATCTCGAGCGCGCCAGGATCCCCCACCTCAAGAATGGCCTCGCCAGCCTGTATCACGCCCTCGCTCTCGCGAACCAGGCTCAACACGGCACCCCCCACCGGGGATTTAACGGGCACCCGCTCCACCTCACCATTACCGGACGATCGGGCGGCCGACACCTCCAGCCGGGTGCGTGCGGCCCTGAGTTCATGGGCCATCACTTCCTCATCGAAGCGGGCCGACCGCAGAATTGCCTGGGCCCGGGCATCGGCCGCTTCCGCCTGCTGCAGCCGATCTTCCGACACGAACCGGCTATCGCTCAGGGCCCGCAAACGCACCAGTTCTTTCTGGGCCAAGGACGCCTCGGCCTCCGCCGCCGCCACTTTCTGGCGAACCGAATTCAACGCTGAGCTGGCGGCACCAACTCGGGCTTCGGCTTCGGCCCTGCTGCGGGCATCCAGGACACTGGCAGGCATCGGATCGACCTCGGTCAGAAGTTGTTCGGGGCTGACCGGATCGCCCACTTCAAGGGAAATCCTGTGCAGGTACCCCGATACCGGAGAGGAAACCAGGTAACGGTCTTTGACCCGGGTTTTGCCCTCCTCCGTGATCGACACAACCAGTGCGCCCCGGGTCGCCGGCGCCAAATCCACCCAGACCGGATCCGGACGCAAAGTCACAAACAAGGCACCCAGCGCCAGGGCAATGAACACCGCCCAGAACACCCACTTCGCTGAGACACGTTTAGCTGCCATAACCGATTCCTTATCCGTAAGCGCCCGCCCCTGACGTGACCATGCTCACTCCCTGGTTTTCAAAACGGCGACAAGATCCAGATGCCGAAGACGCCACCAGGCAACACCACCGGACACTATGGCCGAAACAAACACCACCGTCGCCGAAATGCCCAGCGTGTGCGCGGTAATCGTCAGGGGAACCCGGTACAGTTCCGTTTGCATGGCAGTGATGATCATCCAGGCCAGCCCCTGACCGAACAGCCAGCCGCCGACGATGCCAACCACCAGCATCACCGCCATATCTCCAAACAGAATGTGGGCGATCTCGTTATGGGTGTAACCCATTACCCGAAGACTGGCCAGTTCACGGCCTTTTTCGGCAAGGGCAATCCGTATGGTGTTGTAGATCACGCCAAAGGCAATGATGGCGCCGAGCAGGCTATTGAAAAAGGTGAAGGTCAGAAAGGTGCGTGCCAGGGTGTCGTAAAAACTGTCCAGCATGGCCTGCCGAATGCCGATACCAAGCACTCGCGGCGCCTCCCGCAGGCTTTGATAAACTTCATCGTTACTGGCTGGATCCACCGACAACAAAATCTGGTTGATCACGGGCCCCTCCCCTAAAGCCCGATTCAGGGCCGGCAGCCGCATGTACGCACCCACTCCGAGAAACTCACTGGTCACGCCGGCGACCGGCACAGAGAAGGTTCGCCGATCCCCTTCCAACATCTCGACTCGCAGGTATTCTCCGGGACTGACGCCAAGCTCTGTCGCCAGAAAATCGGTCAGCAGCAGGCCGTCTTGCGGGAGCGTCACCGACTGCAGATTCTGATCCACCACGAACTGCAGCCGAGCCTCGGCCGGCATGCCATGCAGCGCGCTTCGTCGATCACGATGGCCGTGCACCAACCGTACCGCCACTGAACGCCGGCCTTCGGCGTAGCGAATTCCCGGCTGACGCTGCAGGCCAAACAGCACTGCCGCATTCGCTGGCTCGACCAGGGTCGCGGTCAGGTCCTGTTGCTGAACCCGGGCGAACTCGGTCTGAACCATGAGCGAAACGGAATCGAACTGGAAGTTACCAACCATGACGATCGCCGTCGCCATGGCTATACCAACCATCGACAGCAATGCACGCAAGGGCCGGCGGGCCATCTGCCGGATAATCATGCGCGAAGGCGGGCTCAGGCGAAGACCCGATAACCACCTCTCGGCACCCACCATTCGAAACCGTGCTGGACCCTCCGGGCGCATGGCTTCAGCAGGGGGCAAGGCCGCCGCCTGGCGTATGGCCCGCCAACCACCGAGCCAGGCCACAAAGGCGGTGACCAGGATCAGCAGCGCGAGCCAGGCTGGATTGAGGCGGAACAACAGGCCCGGAAGACGATAGAACTCCATATACAGCTCACCCAGCCCGCGACCTAACCAGATACCGGCGACCAGCCCCATAGCAAGCCCAAGGGCGGCAATGGACAGCACCAATTGACTGTAGTGCCAGGCAATCTGTCGATTGCTGTAGCCAAAGGCTTTCAGCACCGCAATGATGTCACGCTGGGTATTCACCAACCGGCTGATCACCACGTGCAGCAGGAACATGGCAACGCTCATGAAAATCAGGGGGAAAACCGTCGCCATAATCTTGAGCTGATCCAGATCATCACTTAGGAAGCGGTGGGAAAACTGATCCCTGCGGGAAAAGGCACCGGTGGCACCGTAACGGTCCAGTTCCCGATCCAGGTCATGAATGACCGAGGCCAGCGGATAACCCGGCTGTACGCGGACAACGACACTATTAAAGGCACCCCGCATGTCCATGGCCGCCGACAGCGATTCCTGGCTGAGCCAGAGTACACCGAAGCGTTTGAAATCGGGCAGCATGCCACCGGGCGGCAGCACATAGATGAATTCCGGAGATTCCACGATGCCGGTAATTATCAAGGTCTGCTTGCGGCCATTGATGATCACCGAAAACCGGTCACCCGGCCGCAACCCATGAGCCTCGGCAAAGGCGCCGACAATTGCGGTTTCGGCGTTGCGTCCGGGCGCGGGTAAACGTCCCTGCCTGACGAACAGCCGATTGACCTCTGGTTGACCGCTCTCCGGCACCGACAGCACTCTGGCCGACACAGGTTCTGTGAAGCCCGGAAGCTCCAGTTTTGCCGCTGCCTCCACCCGCGCGCTCAAGCGGACGACACCGGGAATCTCCGAAACCCGGTGCAATGCCTGCCTTGGCGCACGTTTGAGCGGTGCGAAGACCTCGGCGAACTGAGTTTGTTGGTAATACAGTTCACGGGTCGCGTTCAGGGATGAATACGCCACCAACGACATGACACAAACCGCAACACCGCCGGCAATCACCAGGGCAATAGCCAGCACCTGCCCCCTCATCCGCCAGAGTTCCCGCCGCAACTTGGTGCCAAGCACACTCCGGGCGAGAAACATCAGGCTACCAGCTCAGCTCTTTCGGTGGCTGGCGTTCGCTGTTGCGTCGCTCACCACTGATGCTGCCATCAGACATCGTGATTACCCGGTCCGCCATGCCGGCAATGGCCGCGTTGTGGGTGATGATCACGGTTGTGGTTCCGGTTTCCCGGTTGGCACTTTCGAGCGCCTCAAGTACCAGTATACCGGTGGTGGAATCCAGTGCTCCGGTCGGTTCGTCGCACAGCAACACCGCAGGACGCTTGGCGATAGCCCTGGCAATGGCGACCCGTTGCTGTTCACCGCCGGACAGTTGGGCCGGAAAATGAAACCCGCGATCCTGCAGCCCGACCAGCCTCAGTGCCGCTTCCGGGGTCATCGGGTTGGCGGCGATTTCAGTGACAACGGCAACATTTTCAAGAGCGGTCAGGCTTGGGATCAGGTTGTAGAACTGAAACACAAAACCGACATGTTCGCGGCGGTAGCGGGTAAGCAGTCGGTCATTCGCGACACTCAAATCGAGATCGCCATAGCTAACTTCGCCGGAGGTGGGCAAATCCAGGCCACCGAGGATATTGAGCAAAGTCGACTTGCCAGAACCGGACGCCCCCAGCAAGACCACCAGTTCGCCGGTGTACAGTTCCAGATCCACACCGCGCAGGGCGCGAACGGTCACCTCCCCCTGATCATAGGATTTGGTTAGGCCCCGGGTCCGGAAGACTGGCTGTGACTCCATCGTCGTCCAAACTCACCGGCGGCCGTCACTCACCGGCACAGTCCACACAGACGGTGGTGTATGGGAGCACCTGCAAGCGTCGGGGATCGATAGGCTGGCCACACGACTCGCACTCGTCGCCCAGGCCGTGGTCGATGCGCTCCAGGGCGCGCTCAATTTGCACCAGCTCCTCACGGGTTTCGGTCTCCAGAGAATCCACCACTTCGTCATTCTGGGTCTGGGTGGCCTGCTCCTCGAAATCCTTGTCCAGGGCGCCATCCTCGCGATGCTGGTGAGCTTCAAAGCGGGACAGCCTGGCTTTCAGATCCGCTCTCAGGGTTTCAAGTTCTGCTTTGCGATTCGTCATCGGCGCCTCCTGACGGTCCAAAGACCGGTCGTTGTTTGACTAATCCACACCTTAAAGGATAAGCCTGTCCTGTGCTTGATGCTTGTCAAAATTCCGGGCGGGGCAGAATCCAGGCGAACAAAGTCCACCATGGCGCGGCTCTGACTCGCCGCTCACGACCGGTTATGGCACTATGGCCTCCCCTGTGACTGGCGGAGACCCTACATGTTCTACACCACCGTGGCAGCACTGACTGCCGCCCTACTCGTTTTTACGTGGTTAGGGCTGCGAGCCCGTCTGGCCGATGGTGGTCTCGACGACTACGTCACCGCTCGCAACTCCCAGGGCGCCCGGGCGCTGGGGCTATCGTTCCTGGCTTCAGGCATGGGTGGCTGGATTCTGTTCGCGCCGCCTGAAGTGGGCGCGCTTGTTGGTCCGGTGGCACTGGCCGGTTACGCTATTGGTGCGGCGCTACCCTTCATTGTATTTGCTTTCTGCGGGCCCGCGATCCGGCGTTTCCTGCCTGAAGGTCGTAGCATTGGCGAGTTTGCGCAGGCCTGCTATGGCCGCAATGTCCGGCACTACGTGTCGCTGATTTCCGTGCTCTACATGCTGTGTTTCCTGACCGCGGAACTAACCGCCATTGGCGCGATCACCTCCATGCTGTCTGGCATCAACGGCAACCTGGTGGTGCTGGGTGTTGCCATCACGACGCTGATCTACACCGCCTGGGGCGGCCTGCGCGCCAGCATAGTCACCGACCAGTGGCAGGCATTCCTGCTGATTGGCCTGCTGGCCATCGTTGGCTTTGTTGGGCTTGGGCAACTGCCGGAACTATCAACCGCGCGCCTGCCAGATGTACCCACCTCCAGCGCACTCAGCGTAGCACTCACTCTGGTCATTGCCGTTACCGCGGCTAACCTGTTCCATCAGGGTTACTGGCAGCGTCTCTGGTCGGCCCGGGATACCAGCAGCCTGAGCCGTGGCGCTGCCCTGGGTGGCATCATTACCGTTATCGTAGTCGCGCTGGTCGGCGGCCTTGGCATCATGGCCTCACTCAGCGGAACCGACCTGGGCAACCCACCAATCCCGTTCTTCGCCTTGCTGTCAGAGGCACCGGTGTGGCTCACACTGCCGGCACTCATCCTGGCCATTACCCTGGTTGCCTCGTCGGTTGATACCTTGCAGAACGCCCTGGCCTCACTGGCGGTTACCGAAAAACAGGGCCTGTCCTTGAACGCCGCACGCTGGATCACCGTAGCGCTGATGGTACCGGTGGTACTGGTGGCATTGCAGGGCATCTCGGTTCTGAGGCTGTTCCTGATCGCGGACCTGCTGTGCGCCACGGCTGTGCTGCCAGTATTGATGGGATTGTGGTCACGGATGACGACGACAGCCGCCATTCTGGGTGGGTTGGCCGGTCTTCTGGGGGCGATCCTGCCCGGCTGGATTGCCGGCGGATCGATGATGGCGGGCCTGGAAGCAGCCAGTTTCCCCGGCAGTATCCCGACCCTGATGCCGTTTGTAGGCGCCCTTGTCGGTTCAGGCCTGGTCAGCCTCGCTTTCGCACTCTCCTCGCCAGCGAGCAGCAAAGGTTGAACCAATGTGACGCGGTAATAAGCAGACCACACAGCTCAACCTAAATCTGGCGTAGGCCGGCAAACCTCAGTAGTGACGTTGGCCGGCCTTTCGTCAATGAAGGGCCGCTCAAGGGCTTGTTCAAACAAGGTATGAGGGACATTTTGTTCGTTCAACCGATTGTTCAGACGGTTGAACTGCGACCAAACCCGCTCAAGCCGTACTAGGCCTTGCTGAGCCAGCCAGTCCTGCTCTGCCCCATATTCCATTTCAATACGAACCTCACCATCCTGCAACTGTGCCTGAACGACCGTCGCATTTATCCGGTCCACGACAATGTCCCCTACATCCATAGTCAGCCTCAGAGCCAAGCGGATCCTGATGGTGTCCGCAAAGACAGTGTAGCCGGCACGCTTTGTACGCCGTCTCCGCCCTTCTACGCCCCCCTCCTCCCCCGAACTACGCCAATAAAAAGTCTGGCAGGAGGATGAACACGGATAACAATCGACTCAGTATGACTTGCTTCTAACTGGGTTAGAGACCTTTATCCGTGCTCTACCCTGACAACCTTTCACCACCGGAGTATAAGAGAGGCACAATGAACAAGAATCCGGACTGGTGGCGTGGCGCCGTCATCTACCAAGTTTATCCACGCAGTTTCTTCGACTCCAACGGCGACGGAATTGGCGACCTGCCTGGAATCACCGCAAAGCTGGACTATATTGCCGGCCTGAATGTGGATGCGATCTGGCTATCACCATTTTTTACCTCGCCCATGAAGGATTTCGGTTACGACGTTGCCGACTACCGGGACGTTGACCCTATCTTCGGTACCCTGGCCGACTTCGATGAGCTGGTATCAGAGGCCCACGACCGCGGCCTGAAGATCATGATTGACCAGGTGCTCAGCCACTCCTCCGACCAGCATGCCTGGTTCAAGGAAAGTCGCGCCAACTGTACCAACGACAAAGCGGATTGGTACGTGTGGGCAGACCCCAAGCCCGATGGAACACCTCCCAACAACTGGCTATCGGTTTTCGGTGGCTCAGCGTGGGCATGGGACAGCCGGCGCAAGCAGTACTACCTGCACAACTTCCTCAGCAGCCAGCCGGATCTGAACTTCCACAATGAGGAAGTCCAGAACCAGGCGCTGTCTGACGTTAAATTCTGGCTGGACCGGGGCGTTGACGGTTTCCGTCTGGACGCCGTCAATTTCTGTTTCCACGATCTCAAACTCCGGGACAACCCGGCCAGCAATGCCATCGCCGAGGGTTCGATTGGTGTGCGCAAGGAAAATCCCTACGCGTATCAATTCCACAAGTACGACAAGACCCAGCCCGAGAACCTGGCCTTCCTGCAGCGCCTGCGTGCCCTGCTTGATGAATACCCGGGGACCACGACGGTTGGTGAGATTGGCGATGACAACTCGCTGCAGACCATGGCCGACTACACCCGTGACGGCAACAAGCTGCATATGGCCTATTCATTCGATTTGCTGACCGAAGAGCATGGCTCCGAGTTCTTCCACAGAACCGTCAGCACCATCGAAGACAAGTTGACCGATGGCTGGCCCTGCTGGGCAATTGGTAACCACGACGTCACCCGGGTAGCCAGCCGCTGGCAGGCTACATCCGATCAACAGCTTAAAGCCTACATGGCCATGCTGCTGACCCTGCGGGGCAGCGTCTGCCTTTACCAGGGCGAGGAACTGGGACTGACCGAGGCCGAACTGCAGTATGAGGACCTGGTAGATCCCTACGGCATCAACTTCTGGCCGGAGTACAAGGGCCGGGACGGATGCCGCACGCCAATGGTTTGGGATCATCAGAAGGCTAACGGCGGCTTCTCAGATGCACGCCCTTGGCTGCCTGTTTATGATGAGCACTACAGCGCCGCAGTGGACGTTCAGGACCGACAGGACAACTCCATTCTGGCCGCGTACCGGGCCTTCCTCGGATGGCGGAAAGACCAGAGCGTGTTGCTCAAGGGCGATATTGAGTTCCTCGATTGCCCCAAGGATACCCTTGTCTACACTCGCAGCCTGAACGGTGAGCAACTGCTGATCGCGTTGAACCTGAGCGACAGCGCCACCCGCATTGCCCTGCCGGCAGAAGGCACGCCAGTATCAGACACACCGGACTTTATTGGCGGTCAGTGGCACGGAACAAACCTGAACCTGGAGCCCTGGGGCGTTGAAATCGCCAGGCTCTGAGACACATAAGACCAAACAAGAAGATTCCAGTTATGGCCAGCGTCACTTTACGTAATATCTGCAAGAGCTACGACGAAGCCCAGGTCACCCGAGATGTGAATCTGGACATCCAGGACGGCGAGTTCGTGGTATTTGTCGGCCCCTCCGGCTGCGGCAAATCCACGCTACTGCGGATGATTGCCGGACTTGAGGACATCACCTCCGGCGACATGTACATCGGCAATGATCGAGTCAACGACCTGCCCCCCAAGGCCCGGGAAGTGGGCATGGTGTTTCAGTCCTATGCGCTCTACCCGCACATGGACGTGGCCGAGAACATGGCCTTCGGCCTGAAGCTTGCCAAGACCCAGAAACCCGAGATCGAGCGCCGCGTTCAGGATGCAGCAACCCTGCTGCAGCTGGACGAGCTGCTGGCGCGCAGGCCCAAGGACCTTTCTGGCGGCCAGCGCCAGCGTGTGGCCATTGGCCGCACCATCGTCCGCGAGCCGCAAGTGTTCCTGTTCGACGAACCCCTGTCGAACCTGGATGCCTCGCTCCGGGTCCAGATGCGCATTGAGATCTCCAAGCTACACAAGCGGCTGGGCGCCACCATGGTCTACGTGACCCACGATCAGGTCGAAGCCATGACCATGGCCGACAAGATCGTCGCACTGGACAACGGTGCCATTGCCCAGGTCGGCAAGCCGATGGAGCTCTACCACTACCCTGCTACCCGCTTTGTCGCCGGGTTTATCGGCTCACCGAAGATGAACTTCATCGACTGTGTAGTTGAGGCTGCCAGCAGCCAGAGCGTTACCGTTGTGCTGGCCGGTGACCACCGCCTGGAGCTGCCGGTAAATGGCGGCGACCTGTCCATTGGCGAGCAGGTTACCCTGGGCATACGCCCGGAGCACCTGCAGGAAAATCAGGAGGCCGACATGTACGTCAAGGGCGAGGTACAGGTGGTTGAGCGCCTGGGCTACCAGACTCTGGTGCACCTGGAACTGGAGGACGTAGACGGTGTGCAGACCATGCGGACTAACGGCGGCAATCCGATTCAGGAAGGTGCCACCATGACCCTGGGACTCAATGGCAACAAGTGTCACCTGTTCCGGGCCGATGGTGCTGCTTGCCCTCGCCTGTATCAGGAACCTTGCATCGACTTCTGAGTCGATACCAAGCTGTGATCAAGGGGGCCAAGGCTCCCTTTTTCGTACCTGATAAAAAGTAAAAAGAAAGGTAAAAAATTCGCTACC
>Ga0207908_1000073_pt1 | contig 47033 bp, 43 predicted proteins | sample MalvirmetagMSP81_FD_184224 | JGI IMG/M metagenome (GOLD analysis project Ga0207908, IMG submission 184224) | Marine viral communities from the Deep Pacific Ocean - MSP-81 (SPAdes) | ecosystem: Environmental > Aquatic > Marine > Oceanic | place: Pacific Ocean | collected 2011-04-18
TGGGATGCTCGTGAAAGGAACCCCCTCCTTTTTCGCCAACTGATAAAGCACATTCAGGGATATGGTTGATAGCCCGCCGAGCACCATCCGTTCCATAGTGAGTTTTAAATCTACCCGCCCATCGGGCAGAGGGTGCGGATCATAAGAATTGTTGATTACGATTTTGGGTGCTTGACCATCGCTCAAAGGTAGACTGTATTCTCCGATCCACCCCTCAGCCTTCTCAAACTCCTCAATGGCCCGAAGATTGTCCCATTCCATCGTTTTTTGAGGCCAACGACAATCACTCCCCGTAATGGTCAAAGCTGGATACAGAAGCAAATCTTCCTTTTGTGTATCTGGGTATCCTCCTCCCACGTCAGAGTGAGCGCCCGGCAACATAATCTCCCTAAAATTAGCGGGTAGCGATTTGCCTGAATCACTCAAACTATTCAAAGCGAAATTTGCTCTGGTCTCATCGCTTGCGGCAATCTGAACAGCCGCCCTAACCCTTTTGGGGTCCAAGGCAATATTGAGCGGTTTGTTTCTGTTGTTTCCAGCGGAAAAATCTAACATTGAAGGATTAACAATCCCCGCAACCGTATCGAACAATCCAACAAACCGAATTGAGACATCATCTGGCCATGGAATTTTATGCTGTCGGAAAGCCTCTCCTAGCAAACCTTCAGTCCCGCGAAGAATTTCATTAGCGGCATAACGCGATGCCGCCGCACCGCGACTAAAACCAAACAAATCGACAATTACCCTTTCGACATTTGGAAAATCCGTTTCGCCTCTTATCCTGATAGCGACCTGATCAAAGGCTCTTCTGGCCTGCGCCTCAACACCTGTTTCGCCTAATCCTGTCGCCATACCCCAAACCGAATCCTCGCCTCCTGACCGAGTTCCGGCGCCTGGCTCATACACTTTGACAAATATGCCTTTAGCGGCCTCGGTTGATTTCTCGCCCTCCTCGTAGAGTGAATACAGCTTCACCACATTCGTCGGAGCGTTTGCATAACTCTCACCCAACAAGAGCGCCAGGCGATTCTGACACTGTTCTAACTGCGCTCGATCTTGGCGCATTGGAATCAAACACTCACGCTCAACTCGCCGCTTAAAAACTCGGATGTTCTCCACATTATTGAGCGTTCCATCCAAAAAAACTCCAACCGTAACGTGCAGAGGCAATCTCACACTGTCGGTCTGCTCCAGAGTTCGCTCCGATGCACCGGCCAACGGCGCAATCCCTGCAGCAGCACCCAATGGCAGGGACAGCTTATGGTCTTTGGGACCTTCGCTTTTCGAAGAATCTGACGACTTCTCACCAATCAGTGATTGATGATTCGCAGAGCCGCCCGCTTTGACGAGACCCAGTGCCGCGGGTGTCAGTTCCTCTCGATTCAGTGCATTTACTTCGCTAGACATTGAAAGAAAAGGAAATGCAGATGATACGATCCACTTTCCTGACGTCGCAGAAGATGATGAATCCGGCTTCCAGACTACGTGGGGATCAATAGGTTGGCCGGATGTAAGAGGGTTGTGAACCAGAACTAGGTCACCGGACTCGAGCAATGCAAGCAATCGAGCGCGAAGGAACTCCGGACGGGCGCCCGCCGAAAAGCCGGGGATATCGTATGGGTCGAATCGCGGGAGGGGCTCACACTGCCCCAGTAATGCCTGTTTAACCAGCCGGGCGGCGAGAAATGGCGATTCAGCAAGCGGCAGATCGCGCGCTTTCAGGCAAGTTCGGGGCTTTATGTGCATGACAATCCTTGTCAATCGGGGATCGCAGCGGACTATCCGTGTCCGCGCGTCAGGTCTGATGCAGCTCTGACTCCTAGCATCAAAGGTAATAAATTCTGCCGTGGCAAAAAGACGATCAGGTCTCGTTTTACTCCGCATGCTCCAAATGCGGATGCCGAAGCTTGCGAATCTCTTTCATCCAGCCAACCCCATCAATCAACTCCCCCGTGTCCGGATCGATCGGCGGGTATGGCAGTTTGCGGTCGTCGCAGTAGCGTTTGACCGTCGGTTGGCACCAACAGAACAGCAGGCGCTCGTATTCATCGTCCGGCAATCGGCGGTAATCGAAAAGTCCCGCCGCTTTACGCTGGCGCTGGGCTTCGGCAAGGATGATGGCGCAGGCGGCAGAAACGTTGAGGGATTCCACCATCCCCATCATCGGAATCACGATGTGTTCATCGGCTTGGTCTGCCGCATCCGAGCTGACCCCGTCCACTTCGTTTCCGAGGATCAAGGTGCAGGGCACGGTAAAGTCCACTTCGCGATAATCCACGGCCCGGTCAGACAACTGGGCGGCATAGAGCTTGTGGCCCTGCCCCTTCAGATCGGTAATAGCCGCATCCATGGTGCGATGGGTGTGCGTTGTGACCCAGTTATAGCTGCCACCGGCAGTTTTGCGGAAGGCTCGAAAGCCTTCCCGTGGCCAAACCACATGCATATTGGCCAGGCCAAAGGCATCGCAGGAGCGAAGAATGGCCGACAGGTTGCGGGGTTTGTGCACCTGATCGGTCAGCACACGCAGGTCGGGCTGACGGGTATCCAGGGTTTGTTTGATACGGGCGAGACGTTCGGGAGTCATTTAAAATCAGGTTCGACAACTTCGGAAGACAAAAATAATACCACACGAATCTAGCAACAAGCCGAGACAATGGTGGTTGAAGAATGAGCACCCCGTTATAATGCTCAGTTCCTTTTTGTTCGCGCCTGATTTTCTATCGACCGCAAGCCCCGGCGCACCATCCACCAGAATACGTTGAGACCCATGGCCAAGAAGCTGTACATCAAAACCCACGGCTGCCAGATGAACGAATACGATTCATCCCGAATGGCGGACCTTCTGCGTACCGGCGAAACCGTCGAAATGACCGACACGCCCGAAAACGCCGATATCCTGCTGCTGAACACCTGCTCTATCCGTGAGAAGGCCCAGGAGAAAGTGTTCCACCAGCTCGGCCGCTGGAAATCCCTCAAGAACAGCAACCCGGATCTCATTATCGGCGTCGGCGGTTGTGTCGCCAGCCAGGAAGGCCAGGCCATCATTGACCGGGCACCTTATGTAGACATGGTGTTCGGCCCGCAAACCCTGCACCGCCTGCCTGACATGATCACGGAAGTGCGTGCGAAAGGTAACGGCGTAGGCGTCGTCGATGTCAGCTTCCCGGAGATCGAAAAATTCGACAATCTCCCGGAGCCGGGTGCCGATGGCCCATCCGCCTTTGTTTCAATCATGGAAGGCTGCAGCAAATACTGCACCTTCTGCGTGGTGCCTTACACCCGCGGCGAGGAAGTCAGCCGCCCGGCCGACGACGTGATTGCCGAAGTGGCGCACCTCGCCTCCCAGGGTGTTCGTGAGGTAAACCTGCTGGGCCAGAATGTGAACGCTTATCGGGGCGAGACCCACGATGGCGACACCATGGACCTGGCGGAGTTGATCACCCTGATTGCCACTATCGATGGCATCGACCGGATTCGTTACACCACCTCGCATCCGGTGGAGTTCACCGACGCGATGATTGACGTCTACGAACAGGTTCCGGAACTGGTGAGCCACCTCCACCTGCCGGTGCAAAGCGGCTCCGACCGGGTGCTGGCAGCGATGAAGCGCGGCCATACCGCACTGGAGTACAAGTCTAAGCTGCGCCGCCTGCGCAAGATTCGCCCGGACATCAGCTTCTCGTCTGATTTCATCATTGGTTTCCCGGGTGAGACCGACAAGGACTTCGAGGACACCATGAAGCTGATCAACGACATCGGCTTCGATGTATCCTTCAGCTTCATCTACAGCGCCCGTCCGGGCACGCCGGCATCCGATTTGCCGGATGACACCCCGATGGACGTCAAGAAACAGCGCCTGAGCATCCTGCAACAACGGATTAACCAGCAGGCCATGGACATCAGCCGCAAAATGGTCGGCACTACTCAGCGCATTCTGGTCACTGGGCTGTCCAAGAAAGACCCTGGTGAGTTTGCCGGTCGTACTGAAAACAACCGCATCGTGAACTTCCGGCACGATAACCCGGAGGTGGTTGGTCACTTTGTTGATGTTGAGATTGTTGAGGCCTACCCCAACTCCCTTCGCGGCGTCCCCGCGAACGCGGAACTTTACTGAAGCCGGGGTCAGGCACGCCAGCCGAGACACGAATGCTTAAAAAGCCCCGTACGCGGGGCTGCCACTGCACATGGAGCCTAATTGAACACCAACGATTCCAGACAATTCGACCTGCACCCGGTGGATCAGCGCCGGCTGACCTCTCTCTGCGGCCAGTTTGACGAGAACCTCAAGCACATCGAGCGCCGGCTACAGGTAAAAGTCGGCCGGCGCGGCCACCACTTTCGCATTGAGGGCCAAACCGATCATGTCGCCGCGGCGGTAGAGGTTATCCGCCATCTGTATCGGGAAACCGAGGCAACCGACGACATCTCTCCAGATACCGTTCACCTCTTCATTCGTGAGACAGGTTACGAGCGCCTGCCCGAAGACGTGCCCTACGACGGCGCCGTAACGGTCATCAAGACACCCAAGCTTCAAGCCAAGCCGCGCGGTGCGAACCAGCAGAAGTACGTGCACAGCATTCGCAGCCACGACATCAATTTTGGTATTGGCCCGGCTGGTACCGGCAAGACCTGGCTCGCTGTTGCCTGCGCCGTTGAGGCACTGAAAGACGAGCAGGTGAAGCGAATCCTGCTGGTACGTCCTGCCGTGGAAGCCGGTGAAAAACTGGGTTTCCTGCCGGGCGATCTGGCGCAAAAAGTTGATCCCTACCTGCGCCCGCTGTACGACGCGCTGTACGAAATGCTTGGCTTCGATCACGTAACTCGGCTGATCGAAAAGAGCGTGATCGAAATTGCGCCGCTGGCATTCATGCGCGGGCGCACCCTGAACAACTCCTTCATCATTCTTGATGAAAGCCAGAACACCACCCGTGAACAGATGAAGATGTTCCTGACTCGTATCGGTTTCGGCTCAACCGCGGTGATCACCGGTGATACCACCCAGGTGGATCTGCCGCGCGGCCAGAACTCCGGCCTGATTCACGCCGCAGGCGTGCTTGGCAAGGTCTCCGGCATTGGCTTTACCCGCTTCGAAGCCAAAGATGTGGTTCGTCACCCACTGGTTCTGCGCATTGTGGAGGCCTACGATTCGTTCGATGACGGAGGCGGAAGCCAGTCGTGAACGAGCTAACTGTCGATATCCAGAACGTATTCGAGGGCAGCAGCGTGCCCGCCCATGCCCAATTTCAGACCTGGGCGCAAAGCGCCTGGCTGGGCGAGCATCCGTCTGAAGTAACGGTTCGCATCGTTGACACGCTGGAGAGCCAGGCCCTGAACAATGAGTTCCGGGGCAAGGACAAACCGACCAATGTGTTGTCCTTCCCATTTGAAGCGCCAGCCGGTATAACGGTGCCATTGGCGGGAGATCTGGTAATTTGTGCACCCGTTGTCGAATGCGAGGCCGCCGAGCAACACAAGACGCTAACGGCCCACTGGGCGCACATGGTTGTTCACGGTATGCTGCATCTTCAGGGCTACGATCACGTGGATGACGAAGATGCCGAGGTCATGGAAGCTCTTGAGATTCGGTTGCTTGCGCAACTTGGATTTGGCAACCCTTACGAAGCAGAGGAAACGGAACAAGACTCATGAACGACGATCAGTCGAGTCGCAGTCAGGGCGGAAAGTCCTGGCTGGAACGTATATCACAGGCCTTTGCCAGCGGGCCTGAGTCCGTTGAGGACGTGCTGGAAATCCTCCGGGACGCCGAGTCCCAAAGTATCATCGATGTCGACGCGATGAGCATCATCGAAGGTGCCATGCAGGTGATCGATATGCGCGTGGATGAAATCATGATCCCGCGCTCCCAGATGGTCACCGTCAAAGCTTCGCAAGAACCCAAAGAGTTCCTCGGCGAAATCATTTCCTCCGCCCACAGCCGTTTTCCAGTTATAGGCGACAGCCAGGACGACGTTATCGGTGTTCTGCTCGCCAAGGACCTGCTGCCACTAGCACTGAACAATGAGCTGAACTGGTCGAAAATTCGCGAAATTCTGCGCCCACCGACCTTTGTCCCGGAAAGCAAACGCCTGAACCAGCTGTTGAAAGAGTTCAAGGAAAACCGCAACCACATGGCCATTGTGGTGGACGAATACGGCGGAACCGCCGGGCTGATCACCATTGAAGATGTGCTTGAACAGATCGTCGGCGAAATCGAAGACGAACACGATTTTGACGAGGAAACGCACATCAAAGCCCGTGGTGACGGTACCTACGCGGTCAAAGCGGTCACACCTGTCGATGATTTCAACGAGTTTTTTGAAACAGAGCTCGACGAAGAAGAATTCGACACCATCGGTGGTCTTGTACTCAAGGAGTTTGGACATCTGCCCAGACGCGGTGAAACGGTTGCATTCGGTGGCTTGCGCTTTACTATTGCCAACGCCGATAACCGAGTCATTCGTCTGCTGCAGGTAACCCGAAGTGAGAAGTGAAGCTACCGAAATCCGGGGCCTGAGCACCCCACTCTCCGCCAGTCGCTGGCTGGGCATCGCCACGCTTATCGCGGCCGGTGCTCTCCAGACCCTGACCTTCTCACCGTTTGAATTCTGGTGGCTGGGCCCAGTTTCGGTCCTGCTGATTTTACTGGTAACGGTGCCCCTGGCAGCTGACCGGCTGTTCAAGGCCGGCTGGCTCACCGGCCTCGGCTTGTTCGGCAGTGGTGCCAGCTGGGTCTATATCAGCATCAGCCAGTACGGCAACACCTCCATTCCCGTATCCGTCCTGCTCACAGTGATATTCGTCGCCGGCCTGGCCCTGTTCCATGGTTTGGCTTTCTGGTTCTGGGGCAAGCTTGCCAAGGACAGCCAGGTCCGCCGGCTGATCCTGTTCCCGGCTATCTGGATTCTCGGCGACTGGCTTCGTGGTTGGCTGCTCACCGGCTTCCCGTGGCTGTATCTGGGCACCGCGCATACCGATGGCCCCCTGGCCGGTCTGGCGCCTTTGGTCGGCGTCCACGGCCTGACCTTCTGGATTACGGTGACCGGCGCCGCACTCTACGCCGCCTGGTGGCTGGCAATGCACCTCCGGCACGTCGCCGCGGCCATCACTCTTCTATGCGCGCTCATACCCTGGGTAGTTGGCCCGACAGTAAACCAGGTAGCCTGGACCGAGATCGACTCGGCGCCAACCAGCTTTGTGGCCATGCAAGGCAATATCCCCCAGCAGATCAAATGGGATCCGGATTTCCTGAAAGACCAAATCGTGACCTATCTGGGCATGACAGAGCCGCACTGGGACGCCGATCTGATCCTGTGGCCGGAAACCGCCATCCCCATCCCGCAGGACAAGGCCGGCAAGATCATTGAACACATCGATCAGGAACTCGGCGATAACAGCACCCTGATCACCGGCATACCCTGGTATGGTTTCAGCGACCGTATCGAGGACTTTACATTCCACAACAGCATCATGGCCATCGGCAACGGCGAAGGGATTTACCACAAGCAGAAACTGGTGCCTTTCGGCGAGTACGTTCCCCTGCAGGGGCTGTTGCGCGGATTGATCGGGTTCTTTGATCTGCCCATGAGCAGTTTCAGCCGCGGCCCGGACTACCAGGGACCGCTCCAGGCTAATGGTATACGAATCATGCCATTCATTTGCTACGAGGTGGCCTACCCGGACTTTGTTGCCTTCAACAGTCGCAACGCGGATCTGCTGCTGACCATCAGTAACGACGGCTGGTTCGGCGATTCCATTGGTCCGCTCCAGCACCTGCAGATCGCCCGCATGCGGGCACTGGAAACCGGTCGCTACATGCTGCGCGGCACCAACAACGGCGTCACCGCGATCATCAATAACCGGGGCCAGATCACCGAGGCCATTCCCCAGTTTGAAAAGGCCACCCTACGGGGTGAGGTATACACGGCAACAGGCAGCACCCCCTACATGCAGACCGGTTCCTGGCCGGTGCTGACTCTGGCGGTGATCCTGGTGGTGTTCGTGCGCGAGCGGATTATTCCTCCTTCCTCGGCCAGCGGCTCGTAACCCGCTCATAGTAGTGGGAGCCACAGGCGTCGCAGGGTTCCAGATGGCTGGTGGCGGTCAGGCACCTCATGTGACTGCAGTTCAGGCATCGGAACATGCCGGCGGTGGCCACTTCGCCGGAGATGTAATGGCCGGCGTCGTCATTTTCCAGCTTCTGGTTCAGCTCCAGAGTATCCACCCGGGTCCGGTCGGCCACGGAGAGCAACCGGTCGGCCAGCTGGTGTTCCAATAACGAGATGTCCAGCTGCAGCCATTCGGTCAGTCCCTCACCGGTTTCGTCCACGAAGTGCATCAGATGGGCTAGGTCACGCTGGAGGTAGGCGCCCAACAAATCCGCCTCCTCCCGGGTCATTTCCTCCAGCTCATACTCGAACTGGATTGCATTTCTGATCTCTTCCTCCAACGTTTCGAGCGATGTCTCCTGTGCCAGCTTCAACCGGCCCTGCACCCGCTCAAGCATCCGGTCGTAAACCTCAAGTGCCTTACCGGAAAGATGGCTTCGTTCTGGTTCAGTCATATTGGCTCTCCCTTCGATACTGTTCAGTCTGGCACAGGATCCGAAATTTGGCAGACTACCTGTCAGGCCCTCTGTGCGTTAGAATGTCCGGCCGCTCCGAACATCATTTTGATACAGGGTAACTTTGGTAATGGCAGCAATGGACGAGCAATACAATCCACGCAGTGTAGAACAGAATGCCCGCACCTTCTGGGAGGAGAACAAGACCTTCGAAGTGAAGGAAGAACCGGGTAAACCCAAGTACTACTGCCTGTCCATGTTCCCCTACCCCAGCGGCAAGCTGCACATGGGCCACGTTCGCAACTACACCATTGGCGACGTAATTTCCCGCTACCAGCGCATGCAGGGAAAAAATGTCATGCAGCCCATGGGTTGGGACGCCTTCGGTCTGCCGGCCGAAAATGCCGCCATTGCCAACAAGACCGCGCCCGCAAAATGGACGCATTCCAACATCGATTACATGAAGAACCAGCTCAAGCAGCTGGGCTTCGGCTACGACTGGAATCGGGAACTGGCCACCTGCAAGCCGGATTACTACCGCTGGGAACAGTGGTTCTTTGCGCGCCTGTATGAGAAGGGCCTGGTGTACAAGAAGATGTCCACCGTCAACTGGGATCCGATCGACCAGACCGTCCTGGCCAATGAGCAGGTGGTCGACGGTCGCGGCTGGCGTTCCGGCGCCCTGGTCGAACAGAAAAAGATCCCCCAGTGGTTCATTCGCATTACCGATTACGCCGAGGAATTGCTGAACGATCTGGACCAGCTGGAAGACTGGCCGGAACAGGTCAAGACCATGCAGCGCAACTGGATCGGTAAATCCGTGGGTACCGAACTGACCTTCCCGCTGAAAGACGTCGACGACGGCCTGACGGTCTACACCACTCGCCCGGATACCCTGATGGGCGTGAGCTACATGGCCGTGGCCGCCGAGCACCCGCTGGCCAAGGCCGCCGCAGAACGCCACCGCGATGTCGCCGAGTTCGTAGATGAGTGCCGGAATAGCAAGGTCGCGGAAGCTGAATTGGCGACCATGGAAAAGAAAGGCATTGATACTGGCTTCAAGGCCATCCATCCGCTGACCCAGGAAGAGATTCCGGTCTGGATCGCTAACTTCGTACTGACCGATTACGGCACCGGTGCCCTGATGGCGGTTCCGGGTCACGATGAGCGCGATCACGAGTTTGCCCTGAAGTACCGCCTGCCAATCAAACAGGTGATCGCAGCCAGTGATGGTCGCGAACTCGATGTCCAAGAAGAGGCCTTCACCGAAAAAGGCACCCTGGTCTCGTCCGGCAAGTACAGCGGCCTGACCAGTGACGAAGCCTTCGACGAAATTGCTGATCACCTGGAAGCACAGGGCATCGGCAAACGCACGGTCAACTATCGCCTGCGGGATTGGGGCGTGTCACGTCAACGCTACTGGGGTGCCCCGATCCCCATGATGACCCTGGAAGACGGCACCGAGCGTCCGGTCCCCGACGATCAGCTGCCGGTGCGCCTGCCGGAAGACGTCGAGATGGATGGCGTTCAGTCACCGATCAAGGCCGACCCTGAGTGGGCCAAGACCAGCTTTGAAGGCCAGCCGGCCACCCTGGAGACGGACACCTTCGATACCTTCATGGAGTCGTCGTGGTATTACGCGCGGTTCTGCAGCCCCAACTACGACAAGGGCATGCTGGATCCGGCCGCAGCCAACTACTGGCTGCCGGTGGACCAGTACATTGGCGGCATCGAGCACGCCATCCTGCACCTGCTGTACGCCCGCTTCTTCCACAAGATGCTGCGCGACGTTGGCCTGGTGAACAGCTCAGAGCCATTCAACCGCCTGCTGTGCCAGGGCATGGTGCTGGCGGAGACCTACTTCCGCACTGACGATACCGGCAAGACCACCTGGATCGCGCCTGCCGATGTAACCGTGGAGCGTGACAGCAAGGGCCAGGTCATCCGGGCCATCCATAAGCAAGATGGCGCACCGGTAGAAATCGGTGGTGTCACCAAGATGTCCAAGTCCAAGAACAACGGCATTGACCCCCAGGCCATCATCGATGAGCACGGCGCCGATACCGTTCGCCTGTTCATGATGTTCGCCGCGCCGCCAGAGCAGTCTCTGGAGTGGTCTGACAGCGGCGTTGAAGGGGCCCACCGCTTCCTCAAGCGCCTGTGGCGGATGGTGAACGAACACACCGCTGAAGGGCCTTCACCGACACTGAACGCGGCGGAGTTGAACGACGCCCAGAAAGACCTGCGCCGTAAGACCCACGAAACCATTGCCAAGGTCAGTGACGACGTCAGTCGCCGACTCACTTTCAACACCGCCATTGCCGCCGTCATGGAGCTTCTCAATGAGGCCGGCAAGCTGTCGGACAGCGAGCCCCAGAGCCGTGCCGTTCGTCAGGAAGCCCTGAACACCGCAGTACTGGTTCTGTCACCGATTGTTCCCCACATCTGCCACTCCCTGTGGCAGTCACTGGGGCACGAAGAGCCGGTGGTCGATGCCAGGTGGCCGGTGGCCGACAAAGACGCGATGGTTCGCAGCCAGATCCAGGTTGTGCTGCAGGTCAATGGCAAGGTCCGGGCAAAACAGGATGTCCCTGCCGACATCGGCAAGGCTGATCTGGAAAAACTGGCGCTGGAGAACGAGAACGTCATGCGGTTTACCGAGGGTGCTACGATACGCAAGGTAATCGTGGTACCAGGCAAGCTGGTGAACGTGGTGGCCAACTGATATGCCACTTCGCTCGCCACCCTATCCGGCCTTACCCGCGGTCATGACGGCTATTGTCATGACCACGATAGCCGGTTGCGGCTTCCAGTTGCGCGGCGCGCCGCCGGTATCGGCGGCGTTGCAGCCTCTGGCAGTTGAGTGCGCGCGCGATGTGCCGGAATTGCTGTGCGAGTCCGTACGCGACCAACTGGAATTGGGCGATGTAGAACTTGCCGAAGCCAGCAACGCCGCCTACGTCATGAAGCTCAGTGACTTCCAGCAGGACCGCCGGGCCTCGGCCATTACAGTCCAGGCCGCAGCCGCGGAATACACCCTGCGCAACTCGGTCAGCCTGGAGCTGATCAGCACCGATCAGGTGCCGATCATTGGCGACACCCGCCTGAGCTCCAGCGAAAGTTACCGCTATGACGAAACCAATGTGTTGGCCAAACAGCGCGAGGAAGAAGAGCTGCAGACCCAGCTCAGCAACCGTCTGGCCCAACAGATTATCTTCCGGCTGGCACCGCTGACCCAGGCCCGTATTGACACCATCCGGGACCAACCTCAATCAGATTCCGGTGACCAGCCGGATAACGACGCGCCAGCGCCATGAAAACGCAGCCGGGCCAGCTTCCTCAACTGCTGAAAAAAGGCCTGTCGCCGGTCTATTTGATCTCCGGCGATGAGCCCTTGCTGGTACAGGAATGCTGTGACCAGGTCCGCAAGGCCGCGTTGGATGCCGGCTTTGTCGACCGGCTGACCTTCCACGCCGACAATCAACTGGACTGGAACGCCGTGGCCGACGAGTTCAGCGCCATGTCCCTGTTTGCCGAACGTCGGCGCATCGAGATCCATCTGCCCACCGGCAAGCTGGGGGATGGACGGGCGCTGCTGGAGCGGGTGCTACAGGAGCCTCCGGAAGACATCATCCTGTTGTTGATCAGTGCCCGCCTGGATGCCGCGGAAACGCGCCGAAAGTGGTACAAAGAGCTGCAGAATAAGGGTGTTCATGTGCCGGTCTGGCCGGTCGACGCCGACAAATTTGTTGGCTGGCTGCAGCAACGCGCCTCAAACCGGGGCTTGAGTCTGACCCGAGGCGCCCTGGCAATCCTTGCGGAACGACTTGAAGGAAATTTGCTCGCTGCCAGTCAGGAGCTCGATCGCTTGTCGCTGCTGAGTGGCACAGACACCATTGACGAGGAAGTTGTGGAGCAAGCGGTGCAGGACAGCTCCCGGTTCAATGGTTTTGAGCTGGTAACCGAACTGCTTGCCGGCCGGGCACCCCATGCCGGAAAAATGATAGGTATGCTGCAGCAGGAGGGAGAAAATCCTCTCGGTCTACTTGCGGTACTCACCCGCGACCTGAACCTGATTCTTGAACTCAGGGGCGCTGCCAGTCAGGGCGAAAATCCCAGTGCCTTTCTGAAAAAAAGGGGCGTCTTTCAGCCTCAACGCGCCCGAGTAATCGAACAGGCTTCCCGGCGCCTTTCCCGCCCCCAGCTGCACCAAGCCATTGAGGTCTGTAGCCAGATTGATCGCGCCGCCAAAGGTTTCGATAGCCTGACTCCGTGGCACTATCTGCGGGACCTCTCGCTGCTGCTGTCAGCCCGATCCTGATCTGGATCAAGCCCTCTCCACTCTCATACCCGCTCGCCGTCACTTCTCTTGACAGAAAATCGCTGGTCGGCGCATCTTAAACAAAGACTGTGTTTAGAGGAGAGGTTTGAAATGAGTCTGCAAGAAGAGCTAAGAAAACTTTCCGAAAAAATAAAGCAATATCGCGACGAGGCCCGTGTTCAGATGCACCTTGCCAAAGAGGACGTCAAAGACGAATGGGACGATCTTGAGCAGGATTGGGAGCGGTTTCGCAACCGTTTGGATCAAGTGATGCACGATGCCGAAGAAACGTCCCAAGAGGCTCGCCAGACAGCTCAGAAACTCGGCGAGGACCTGAAGGACGGCTATCGGAACATTCGCAACAAACTAAAGTAGAGTGTTAACTCGTTAACATAATGCCACAAATAACAACTAAAGAGCCTCATGCGGTACATGGGTCTGTGCCATACTTCACAATATATGCGGTCAAAGCGTCATATTTTTGACCAGCCGGGCAAAGGAGGCCCAACCAGCACAGACGCTTTCAGATTATGCGAGGCATGACAGGCGTATGAAGCACTTCTCACTGACACTCGTCACCTTGTCACTACTGCTGTCCGCCAGCCTGGTGATTGGGCAGAACACCCGTTTCAGTGACCCCGACACGGTTATCAAAAATGAGTTCTGGGGCAACCTTTACGCGGAGGGTGGTAATTCCTTTTTCTGCGACACCGCGTTTACCAGCAAGGGTTTCTTGCTCACAGACGGATACGTATACCCTCTCGCTGACATTCGCAGCGCACTGGACTGCGGCACCTCCCGCTCATGCGAACAGGACAACCGCTACCGGCAGATCGCCTCAGATCTGCACAACATGGTTCCGGTTAAATCCCGGATTGAAATGCAGCGTCGTAATGTTCGCTACGAGGACCTGGGAGCGACGGTGAAGCCCAGCGACTGCGGCATTCGCGAGAGCGCCGGGTTCTTCGAGCCGCCCAAACAAGTTAAAGGCGACGTCGCACGCACCGTTGCCTACATGGTAGACACCTATGACCTACCCTGGCTTGGCGCCACCCCGGTATTTCAGGACTGGAGCCGAAACGATCCACCGGATGACACCGAGTTGACCCGTCACCGCCGCGTCAGCGAGATTCAGGGCAATAAAAACCCTTTCGTGACCAATCCTGAGCTCATCGAGCAGCTCTGAGCCAGCCTCCGGGTTAGCAGCGACAAACACGACAACAACTGACAAAAAAAGCAGGCCGGATGGCCTGCTTTTTTATTGCGCTATTTATAACCGCAGCAGATCAGAACTCTTCAGCAGTCAGCGCCATCATCGAATCGCTTCCACTGCGGATGCCTTCGGCAAGCGAAACGGTCTTCGGCAGCAGACGATCGAAATAGAAGCGTGCGGTTTTCAGCTTACCAGTGTAGAAACCGGAGCTGTCACCCTCAGCTTTTGGTGCAGCCGCCTTAACCATCTTCGCCCACATGTAGCCGAGTGCCGTCAGGCCGAACAGGTCGAGGTAATCCACAGACGCCGCACCTACGGCATCAGGGTTATCACCAGCCTGCTGAATCACGTGTTCGGTGACATCGGATAAGCGCTCGAACGCGGCAGCCAGAGGCTCCAGGAACGGACGCAGATTCTGGTCCGCGCTGTTTTCCTCAATGAACGCGGCCACGTCCTGGGCAAACAGCTCATACAACTTGCCCTGGCTGCCAACCACTTTACGGCCCATCAGATCCAGCGCCTGGATACCATTGGTGCCTTCGTAAATCTGGGTGATCCGGCAGTCACGCACCAGTTGCTCCTGGCCCCACTCACGGATGAAACCATGGCCGCCAAACACTTGCTGGCCCATGATGCAGGCGTCCAGGCCACGGTCGGTCAGGAAGGCCTTGGCTACTGGCGTCAGCAACGCCACCATGCCTTCAGCATGTTTGCGACGCTCTTCCTCAGCAGGATCCGCGTACTTGGAGATATCCAGCCACTGAGCAACGTAGGTGGAGAATGCTCGTCCACCTTCAACGTAGCCTTTCATGGTCAACAGCATGCGGCGAACGTCCGGATGCACCAGAATCGGGTCGGCTGCCTTTTCAGGCTGCTGGGCACCGGTAGGTGCGCGGCTCTGAATGCGGTCCAATGCGTATTCCCGGGCACTCTGCAGAGAGGCTTCGGCGGCACCAATACCCTGAATGCCAACACCCAGACGCTCATAGTTCATCATGGTGAACATCGCCGCCAGGCCCTTGTTCTCATCTCCGACCAGCCAGCCCTTGGCGCCGTCGAAGTTCATTACACAAGTGGCAGAACCTTTGATGCCCATTTTCTTCTCGAGGGAACCACAGCTGAAGCTGTTGCGCTCGCCCAGGGAACCGTCGTCGTTCACCATGAACTTTGGCACCAGGAACAGGGAAATACCCTTCGGACCCTTGGGCGCATCTGGCAACTTGGCGAGCACCAGGTGAATGATGTTCTCGGCCATGTCGTGCTCACCCCAGGTAATGAAGATCTTGGTACCCGTGACGTTGAATGAGCCATCGCTGTTTGGGTCAGCCTTGGTGCGGATAATGCCCAAGTCGGTTCCGGCGTGGGGCTCGGTCAGGTCCATGGCACCAGACCAGACACCGGAGTACATGTTCGGCAGGTACTTTTCCTTGAGTTCCTGGCTGCCATGGGCGTCCAGGGCCAGACACGCACCAGCTGTCAGCATCGGGGCCAGACCAAAGGCCATGTTGGCACCCTGCATCATTTCCTCGAACTGGGCGACCAGTGTTTTGGGCATGCCCATGCCGCCAAAGTCCGGGTTACCACCCAGTCCGTTCCAGCCACCTTCAACGATGGTCTGGTAGGCTTCTTTGAAGCCCTCCGGCGCAGTGACTTCACCGTCATTCCACTTGCTGCCCTGCTCGTCACCCTCACGGTTCAGGGGCGCCAGCACACCGCTACTGATCTTGCCGGCCTCTTCCAGAATCGCGTCTGCCGTGTCCGGGTCGACGTTTTCCGCAACCTTGGGCAAGGACGCCCACAGAGCAGGGGCATCGAAAACTTCGTTCAAAACAAAACGCATGTCACGTAGAGGTGCCTGGTAATCAGCCATCTATAACTCTCCAAAATCAGTCAGTCTGTTCAGGCGCTGCCAGTTGTTTAATTGGGCCCGACGCACCTGTTTGGGCGGTATGTCCGCTCCAAATTCGTTTTTATGAGCGCCCATTCTACCTTAAAAGCGAACCTCAACTCATGAAAAAGCCCGCGTCCGGGGAGCGCGGGCTTTCTTGTCCTGTGGGACTGTCCTTCGGTGCCCGCGCCTTACAGGGCGAAGGCTTCCTCAGGCATGTCCATCAGGCTGTCAGCGCCGGCCAGCATGCTTTCTGCGTGCGCCTTGGAACGCGGCAGCATACGCTTGAAGTAAAAGCGTGCGGTCTGCACTTTGGCGTTGTAGAACATCTCTTCAGAGGTTCCGTCTGCCATGGTGTCCAGTGCCACCTTCGCCATACGTGCCCACAGGAAGGCAAACACGGCGTAACCGGAATACATCAGGTAATCCACGGACGCGGCACCTACTTCTTCACGGTTCTTCATAGCGGTCATACCAACCTTCATGGTCAGGTCGCCCCATTCCTTGTTGATGGCCGCCAGCGGCTCAACGAATTCCTTCAGCTGCTCGTTGTCGGCATTTTCCTTGCAGAATACGTGCACCTGCTTGGTGAAGCCCTTCAGGGACTCGCCCTGGGTCATCAGAACCTTACGGCCCAGCAGATCCAGTGCCTGGATGCCGGTGGTGCCTTCGTAGATCATGCCGATACGGGCATCACGCACGTTCTGCTCCATGCCCCACTCGGAGATAAAGCCGTGACCACCGAACACCTGCATGCCCAGGTTAGCAGCTTCATAACCGATCTCGGTCAGGAACGCCTTAGCAATTGGCGTCAGGAAGCCCAGAGCTTCGTCAGCGGCCTTGCGCTCTTCTTCAGTCTTGCCACTGTGAACAATGTCAGCCTGCTGCGAGGTCAGGTAAATCAGGGCACGGGCGCCTTCGGCGACGGCCTTCTGAGTCAGCAGCATGCGACGCACGTCCGGGTGCACAATGATCGGATCAGCAATGCCTTCCGGATTCTTCGGGCCGCTCAGGGAGCGCATGGCCAGACGATCCTTGGCGTACGCCAGGGAGCCCTGAAAGCCCAGCTCAGCAGCACCCAGACCCTGGATGGCTGTACCGATACGGGCGGTATTCATGAAGGTAAACATGCAGTTCAGACCACGGTTTTCAGGACCGATCAACCAGCCCTTGGCGCCGTCGAAGTTCATCACGCAGGTAGCGTTGCCGTGGATACCCATCTTGTGCTCGATGGAACCACAGGAAACGGCGTTGCGCTCGCCTGAGGAACCGTCTTCATTCGGCAGGTTCTTGGGCACGATGAACAGGGAAATACCCTTGGTGCCTTCAGGTGCGCCCGGCAGACGTGCCAGAACGATGTGAACAATGTTCTCAGCCATGTCGTGCTCGCCGGCTGAGATGAAGATCTTGGTGCCGGTAATGGCGTAGGTGCCATCGGCACTCGGCTCGGCCTTGGTGCGAAGGGTGCCCAGATCGGAACCACAGTGCGGCTCGGTCAGGCACATGGTGCCGGTCCACTCGCCGCTGATCAGCTTGGTCAGATAGGTCTGCTTCTGCTCTTCGGTGCCGTGCTCTTCAATGGTGTTGGTCGCACCGTGGCTCAGTCCCGGGTACATACCGAAAGACCAGTTAGCCGTGCCTACCATTTCGCTCATGACCAGGCCGAGCGAGTGCGGCAGGCCCTGGCCACCGTAGTTGGGATCGGCAGTCATGGATGGCCAGCCGCCTTCGACGTACTGCTGGTAAGCTTCTTTGAAGCCAGTCGGTGTCTTCACACCGTCTTCGCTCCAGGTACAACCCTCTTGGTCACCGACCTGGTTCAGCGGAGACAGAACCTGCTCACAGAACTTGGCACCTTCTCCGATAATGGCGTCCACCATATCCGGAGTGGCGTCTTCTGCGCCTTCCAGGTTGGCGTAGTGCTTCTCGCTGTCCAGCAGCTCGGTCATTACGAATTTGATGTCACGCAGGGGCGCTTTGTAGTCAGGCATGGAATCCACCTCGGTTTTTCGGGCTTCGCTGAATCACAATGACAGCTTTCAGCCTCGGTTTTTTCTCAAACACCGCAACGCACCGCGCTGCAGCCTTAATTAAACACTTGTTTGAAACATACGTTTAGAGGCACAGAATTGTCAATAGTCGATATAAAAATTTGTGTTGCGATCTGTGACCAAAACGCCCGCTACAGACATCGTCACGAGGAAATACAAGAGGTTGCAGGCAAGGGAAGGAAAACCGTGCTTTCGGTTGAGAAAGTTAGGTGTTAGGCCGCAACAGCGCGGAAGGCCGAGCGCTGTTGCTCAGCATCATCCGTCATCGCGGAGACAGTTTGATAGGTGCCACTCGCCTGCTGTCCGGTGCGGGATTGTGGATCGTCTTCGCTGCCCTGCTCAGGCTTGAGCTTAGCGCCTGCGGCTTCTTCCTGTCCGGATATCACCTCAGACTGGGCTTTCAGCATCACCTGCATGGCTTCGGCAGCGACAGCCTGGTCCTGGCCGGAGGGCTCGGCCGGTGCCATGGCCGCGGCCCGAACCACCCGCATTTTTTCGATGGTTGCCTGCGGATCGCCCGGAACAGGAGACACATCAATGGGCACCTCGCCGCCCACAGCATACTGGGCACCGTCTGGGCCGCGCTGGTAGGTATAGGAGATGGCACCTGCGTACTGACCGCCCACCGCCTGGTGCGCCGCTTCATGGGCACGCACTTCGCGATCTCGGGCTTTGAGTTCGGTAAGCTGCTTGAGTTCTTCCGGGCTCAGGCCCTGCTCGGGCGTTGCCGAAACGCCGCTGGCACGGGCCTTGGGTTGGTCTTTACCAGAACGGCCATCCGTTCGGGACGGTTCAGCTTCGGGCCGAGGCGAAACCTGGCCAGCGACTGACGGGGAATAGACCGGGAGATTAGGGGATATGGCGTTCAAGACCGGTGCTCAGGCCATGATATCCAAGAGAGTGCCGAGCGTTTCGTCAGCGGCCTTCACGACCTGGGCCGAGGCCTCGACGCTGCGCTCATACAATTTCAGGTCAATGATGGGCTCGACCAGACTACCGGCGCCTTCCGCGGTGCCCTGAGGACCATCGACACCACCACGAGCAATTTTCCGGGCCGCATTGTCCATGCCGACCATGCCGTCCTGGATACCCTGAATGCCGATTGCAAGTGTATTGCTGATCATAGCAACTGCGTCCACTGACCAATTATTGACACCAGTTAGCCATATTTCTGGTCAATTTTCAATCAAACATTTGATGTCCAGGTGCGATGCCAGGGCTACGGGATCCGGCTCCTCCAACCAGGGCAATTCCCCCAGGCACGGCGCGGCCATGTGCGAGCCCAGATACTCCAGCGTTTCCTGCTCGCAACTCATTGTTTCAGCTTCGGCACGATTGGCCACCCAGCCTGCTACCACCAGGCCATCTGCACGAATCGCCTCGGCAGTCAGCAGTGCATGGTTGATACACCCGAGCTTCAGACTGACCACGAGGATCACCGGGGTGCCCAGTTCACGCGGCAAAGACGCATAGGTTTCCCGGTCATTGAGCGGTACCCGCCAGCCACCGGCGCCCTCGATCAGCATCAGGTCGGCCGGACGAAGCTGGAGCCCGCGGCAGAACCCTATCAAACGCTGTGCCGTGACGGTTTTCCCGGCTTGGGCCGCAGCCACGTGCGGAGCAATCGCCGGCTTCAGCGCCACTGGATTGATCACCTCATAGGCCAGCGATTCGGTCATGGCGCTCTGCAGGGCCAGGGCATCCTCATTCCGCAGGCCTTCCGGCGTTTCGTCGCAGCCGGATGCAATCGGCTTCATCGCCAGGGTGCGCAGACCCGCAGCTCGGGCCGCCTCGAGAATAGCCGCCGACACCATGGTCTTGCCCACGCCCGTGTCCGTGCCGGTAACGAAAAAGGTTTTCTTGGCCATAACTTATGAAATTCCGAGGTTTATTGAAGAGGAAAGGTAAACAAAAATCAGGATGCCTGCCAAGACACCCATGCCGCTTCATAACTGGCTATGATCGTGCCATCGGATTGCTTGGGATAACTCCGGCACATGGTGCGGACACGACCAGGCGCGGTCAGGGTCCTGCGCCGGCTTTCACTCTTGAAACCGGCACCCAGCAAACGCAACTCAGCGGCAAGCGCCATTGGCGACGCATAGGGTAGCGCTATGGTCCGGGTGTCCAAACGGGCATCTGGCAACACGGCCTCAACCCATTTCCGCAACGCAGGTTCAGACTCAAACCGGTTAATGTGCTGCTGACCCGGATCAGCTTCCGCCCACGCCTGCTTGAGCTCTCCTAACGTGCCTTCGAGCAAGGTTGACAGCACCAGCCGCCCACCCGGCCTCAGTACCCGCCGGCACTCGGCAAATACGGTAAGGGGATCATCACACCACTGCACCATCAGATTGCTGAACACCACATCGAAGCTGTTGGACGGGACCGGCAGAGACTCCGCATCGGCGACCATCAACTCAATCCCCTGCCCAGACCGCTCACCGGCCTGCTTGATCATTCCGGGAGATAAATCCACACCGGTTACCTGGCACGGCCAGGTCTGCGCGATCTTCCGGGTGAACCAACCGGTGCCACAACCAAGATCCAGGATTCGCCGTCGCCGGAGATCGTCCCCGGCAAGCTTCAGCGCACCCAGCATTTCGTCGCCCATAATCCGCTGCAACCGGGAAGCGCCGTCGTAGGTTTTACTGGCACCACCGAACTGACTGGCAATCAAGGACTTATCTGCGATCGAACTAGACATTACACCCGGCGTCTGGCCAGAACCGGAGACACGGGAAGCCACCGCGTTCACACCGCCACCCCGGGGCTGGGTAACAAGTGACGGCAGCTGGACAGAGCCTGTAACAACCGGTTCAGGTCCGCCTCACTGTGGGCTGCGCTGAAAGTCACACGAAGGCGGGCTTCACCTTCTGGCACTGTGGGCGGCCGAATGGCAGTGACCAACAACCCCTGCTGCTCAAGGGCCTTGCTCAACTCAAGGGCAGTCCAGTTATCGCCCACCATAATGGGCTGAATCGGGGTCTCGGTAGGCATCAGCTGATAGCCCATGGCCGTCGCTTGCTGCCGGAAAACCGCGATCAGTTTCTCGAGATGGCGACGGCGGTCGTCGTCGCGTTCGATAAGATCGATACTGGCACAGGTCGCGGCCGCAATAGACGGCGGCATGGCCGTGGTGTAGATGTAGGTCCGGGCCTTTTGCACCAGATAATCCATCAACACTTCGGGTCCCGCGACGAAGGCACCACTGGTGCCCACGGCTTTGCCCAGGGTGCCGATGAGCACCGGGACATCCTCTTCAGACAACCCCTGTGCAGCAATACTGCCGCGACCTTGGGGACCGAGCACACCAATACCGTGGGCATCATCAACTACCAGCAAGGCGTCGTGCGCCCGACACACCTGCGCCAGCTCTTTCAATGGGGCAACATCGCCATCCATGCTGAACACGCCATCCGTTACTACCAACTTATGGCCCGAGGTCTGGGCGAGCATCGTTGCAAGCGCGTCGACATCGCCATGAGCATAGCGCCGGACCTTGGCCCGACTGAGGATGCAGCCATCGATAATCGAAGCGTGATTAAGCCGATCGGAGAAAATGGTGTCACCGCGCCCGGCCAGCGCTGAGATCACGCCCATGTTGGCCATGTAACCGGTGGAGAAAAACAACGCTGAGCCGCGGCCGGTAAACTCGGCAAGCCGCTGCTCCAGCTGATGATGGGCATCGTGGTGACCACAAATCAGATGCGACGCGGCACCACCCAGCCCGGTCTCGGGCAAGGCATGCCTGAGCGCATCGATATTGCCGGGATGATTGGCCAGGCCAAGGTAATCGTTACTGCAGAATGACAGCAGGGGTTTGCCGTCGGAGGTTAATTCCGGCTGCTGGGGGCCTGAGATCTGGCGACGGGTTCGGTAGAGCCCGGCCTGTTTTCTCTGGGCAAGCTCGCCTTCAAAATCACGCACAATAACACCCCGCGATCTACTCGTAATCTGGGCACCGGGCGGGCAAGGCTACCCGGGATTGTGTGAAGCCAGGGACGGCTTCACTCAAGCGCCCATGGATGGGCTCGTAGCGTATCCCGGGTAGCCTTGCCCGCGCGGTGCTTCCCGGGAACTATCCAGCGATCAAGACGCTGCAGATTCCCGCGTGGCGTCATAGAACATGTGGCGCGTGGCTTCGTACTCCACCGCCTCGGTGATCGCCTCTTCCTCCTGCTCCTCGGACGCACACTGCTCCCGCTGCTCCGGACGGATACCCAGGCGACGGAACAGTTCCATATCCGCGTCTGCTTCCGGGTTGGCCGTGGTCAGCAGCTTCTCGCCGTAGAAAATGGAGTTTGCACCCGCCATGAAACACAGCGCCTGCATCTGCTCGTTCATGTTTTCCCGGCCAGCGGACAGGCGAACATGGGAAGCCGGCATCATGATGCGGGCAACGGCGATGATACGAACGAAGTCGAATGGATCCAGGTCTTCCACATTTTCCATGGGTGTACCCTTCACCTTCACCAGCATATTGACCGGCACACTCTCAGGGTGCTGCGGCAAATTGGCCAGTTGAAGCAGCAGGCCGACCCGGTCGTCTTCGTCTTCACCCATACCCAGGATGCCTCCGCAACACACCTTCATGCCCGCCTTGCGAACATTATCCAGCGTGTCCAGACGATCCTTATAGGTACGGGTAGTGATGATGTGGCTATAGAACTTCTCGGAAGTGTCCAGGTTGTGGTTGTAGTAATCCAGCCCGGCATCCGCCAGTTCTTTGGCCTGATTCTCTTTCAGCATGCCCAGGGTCATGCAGGTCTCCAGGCCCAGAGACTTCACCTGCTTAACCATATCAAGGACATAAGGCATGTCCTTTTTGGACGGACTGCGCCAGGCTGCCCCCATGCAGAAACGCGAAGCGCCCTTGCCTTTCGCGGCCTTCGCTTCCGCCACTACCTTTTCGATCTCGAGCAACTTTTCCTTCTCAAGCCCGGTATTGTAGTGACCGCTTTGCGGGCAGTACTTGCAATCCTCCGGGCAGGCACCAGTTTTGATCGACAGCAGCGTGCTGACCTGGACTTCGTTGGGATCGAAGTGTTCGCGGTGCACACTCTGGGCACGGAACAGAAGATCGTTGAACGGAAGTTCGAACAGGTCGCGTGCTTCTTGCAGCGTCCAGTCGTGACGGATTGCCGTTGAGGGTGCTGTAGCGGTCATGGGTAAGTCCTGTTAACCTTTTCCGGTCTCTGGGTTTACGGATGAAACAGATGATAAAGGGCCTGAACTGGCTGTCAACCTTAATGGAACTAAAGGTTAACAGTGATCAATCTGCAGGTGTCTGCGTAGCTTGCCTTCACCCCAAAGCAATCAATGGCTTATGCGAGGCGTGCCGGTGTGACCTTCCGATCAACCGTTGGTCGTGCAAGGCCTGCGCACTGCCCCTACCATGGGCGGCCGATAACCACCTGTGCGGACAGTGCCTGACCGATCCCCCAGCTTTTTCCCGCGCGGTGATTCCCTGGCGTTACCAGTTTCCGGTCGACAGCATGATTGGCCGCTACAAGTACAACCGCCAACGCAAGTTTGCCCGCCCCCTGATTGCCGGCCTGGAACAACAACTGGAAACCCAGCTTGCCGCTGGCTATCTACCCCGGCCCGATCTACTGGTACCGGCGCCCATGCATCCGCAACGCCGGCGCAGTCGTGGCTTTAATCAGGCGCAGGAAATTGCCGAGGAACTTGGCAGCAGGCTCGGGGTGCCGGTTGCCAGCGGCCTGGTCCGTCGAACACGGAAGGCGCGCAGCCAACGGGAACTGAATCGAGACGAGCGACTGAAAAATCTACGAGGTCTTTTTCAGCTTGACGGAAAGGTGCCGCTGCGCGTCGCCATTGTGGACGATGTGGTTACCACCGGCGCAACGGCCCGAACACTGGCAGAGTTGCTGGAGCAACACGGCGCGCGGGACATTCAGATCTGGGCGTTAGCCAGGACGCCCGGCTAGGCCAGCTTGGCGGCCACCAGGTCCGCGATAGCCAGACACGAGGTCAGGCCCGGGGATTCAATCCCGAACAGATTTACAACGCCGCCAACACCATGCTGTTCCGGACCATCAATCCTGAAGTCTGCAAAGCCGCCGTCCGGGCCCGCAAGTTTGGGTCTGATACCGGCATAGGCCGGTTGCAGCCGGGTCTCATCGAGGCTCGGCCACCAGGCCTTGATGCCGCGAACGAAGGGCTCCAGACGGGACAGGCTGACGCTGTAATCCTCGGCCTCAACCCACTCCACATCCGGACCGAAACGGGCCTGACCCGCCAGATCCAGGGTCAGGTGAATACCCAACCCGCCAGGTTCTGGCACCGGATAAATCAGGCTGTCAAATGGCGGTCGACCGCTGTAGCTGAAATACACACCACGAGCCAACCACTGGCGCGGCTTCTGGTCCGCCGGCAACCCTTGCCAGCGACCCGCCAGGTCCGGCGCTCCCAGGCCTGCGGCGTTAACCACGTTTTGGGCTTCCAGGATACAGGGGGCATCCCCTGCCACAATCAGGCGGTGACGACCCTGCTCGGTAGTCACCGACTCCACCGGTGCCCGCAACACCAGTTGCCCGCCGGCACGTTCAAGATCGCCCAGCAGGGACAGCATCAGGGCGTGACTGTCGACAATACCGGTCTCCGGCGACCATAGCCCGGAAACCACTGTCAATTCCGGGCAGCGTGCGGCCAGCTCGGCCCCGCTCACCGGTTTCAGGCTGACACCGTTGCGGGCGGCTCCTTGCCGGATATCGTCCAGCCTGGCCGCTTGCTGTTCAGAGGTTGCAACAATCCACTTGCCGCATTTGCGATAGCCGACAGCCTGGCGCTCACAGTACTCATACAACTGCCGACGACCATCGACACAGAGCCGCGCCTTCAGGCTGTTCTCCGGGTAATAGATACCAGCGTGAATCACCTCGCTGTTACGGGACGAGACGCCTTCGCCAAAATGACTGCCCGATTCGAGCACGATCACCTCGTGCCCCTTCCGAGCCAGCGCCCGGGCAACCGCAAGACCGACCACACCCGCACCAATCACCACCGTTTGCGCTTCGAGACACTCCTGCGACACCTGACACTTCTCCCGGGTTCAGACCATGAATCCGGCAAGCATAACCGATTGCACTGTGGTCGCCGAAATGGTTCCCGAAAAGGTTGCCGAAATTGACACCGGCAGGCCGGTCACTGTGCTTACGCAGGAACTCATACAGGTTATACTGAGGCACAGAACAGAGTGGATGGAGCCCAGCGAAGATGTCTGACAGGAAGCAGTTTGTTGTGGTGATGTTGGTTGCCGCCCTATTTGTAGGGTGGCTGGGTTGGCGCGGGTTCGAGGTTATCAGCCTGAACGACCTGCTGAAGAATGATGACAGTGTTGCCAGTTACCCCTATCAGCACCGGGTACTGCGAATCGAAGGCGATACCGCCATCATGAGTTCGCTGCACTCTCACACCACCTCCACGCAGCAAGCTTTGGCGGCGATTTTTCCAGCCATGCGCAACCTGAATGACAGCCACCGGGGCTGGCGCAAAGCCGAGCGTGAACTCGCTCATATCCAGGCCCGGGCAGGTAACGTCATCCTCAGCGCTTCCGGGATCAGCCGGGTGCGCTGGGAGCTGGACGAAAACTGGTACCACCTGCAGGCAATGAAATCCAACTACGACACAGGTCTCTGACATTTCTCTATGATCCATGACTCCGCAACGGCCACATCAGCCCATCCGTACGATGCGCTGACACCCGACACCATCCTGGACGCCATGGAAGAGGCCGGATTCGCAGTCAGTGGACGACTGTTTGCATTGAACAGCTACGAAAACCGGGTTTACCAGGTCGGTCTCGACGAAGGCGCCCCGGTGATCGCCAAGTTTTACCGGCCCGGCCGCTGGTCCGAAGTGGCCATTCGGGAAGAGCACGCCATCACCCTGGAATACCTGGAGGCGGACATTCCAGTCATCGCACCGCTGGCTATGCCCTCTGGAGACACCCTCGGCCAACATGGCGAATTCCTGTTCGCGGTGTTTCCACAACGGGGCGGCCAGGCACCAGACGTCAGTGTGACCGACACTCTTTACCGACTCGGCCAATGGCTGGGCCAGATGCACAACGTCGGCGCGCGCCAGCCCTTCAAGCACCGCCCTGAAATCTCGCTGATTGACGGCATTGAGCGTCACAATCAGCTGTTGCTGGACGGCGGCTGGATTCCCGATGATCTTCGCCCGGCCTGGGACAGCCTGATACCAGACCTGATTCGCGCCTGCGGTGCCCGAATCGACGAAGCCGGTCCGGTCGATACGCTGCGGCTGCACGGCGACTGCCACGCCGGCAACATCCTGTGTCGGGAAGAGCAAATGCTGTTTGTCGACCTTGATGACTGTCGCACCGGGCCTGCCATCCAGGACATGTGGCTACTGCTGAACGGCGAGGATACCGAGCGCGGCGCCCAGCTGGGTGAACTGCTCGAAGGCTATGAGATGTTCCGGGATTTCAATCGCCGTGAGCGCCACCTGATTGAGCCCCTGCGCTGCTACCGCCAGATCAGCCACTGCGCCTGGCTGGCGAAACGCTGGGATGACCCGGCGTTCCCCCGCTTCTTCCCCTGGTTTGGCCAACCCAGATTCTGGTCAGACCAAGTGCTGTCACTCAGGGAACAACTCGCGGCCCTGCAATCGCCGTCGATTTCACTTCCCGGCCAGTACTGAACCTTTCATTTACACCACAGACATGAGGTTGGCATGAGCCAGAACGAGGCCCGTTACACCGTTCGCAGTTTAATCCTCACCGCGGTCGTCGCCGTGATCGCCACGGTGCTGGTGCTGGAGAGTAGCGGCCGGATTGATCATTCCGACAATAAAGACCACGTACCAGTGGGTGATTTCCAGGCCATCAACATCAAACCGGAAGAGCCGTTCCGGATGTCGCCGAAGGCCTCGGAACTGCACGCCGTGTGTGACAACGGTTTCCTGGCCATCGCCGCCGATGTCGATCCGTCGTTCCGGGGCATACTTGTTGACTACAAGAACCGCGGCGTACGGTGCAGCCGGCCAGCGCCCACCGCTGCGCCAGTGCCAGACACCGACAAGGCTCCTGCTACCCCGGACAACGCCGGTTCCGAGCAGGGCAAGGTGAACGACGATGAGTAAACCAGGCCAGCCACCGAAGCAGGAAACCGACCGGCTGTTCGCCACCGAACGTCGGCCTGAGGATTTCCGGTTCGACGCCTCTGTCGCCCGGGTCTTCCCGGATATGATCCGACGCTCAGTACCCGGCTACACCACCATCATCCCGATGATCGAGGTGATCACCGAGCAGTACGTTCAGGCGGGCTCCCACTGCTACGATCTCGGCTGCTCGCTGGGCGCCTCGACCCTCGCCATGCGCCACGGCATCGCCCATTCGGACTGCACCCTGGTCGGGGTCGACAACTCCGAGGCGATGATTGAGCGTTGTGAGCATTATATTGCGCTTGATGACAGTGAGTTGCCGGTAACACTGAGGTGCGAGGACATTCTCGAGACCGAGCTCAGCGATGCCTCGGTCACGACGCTGAACTTCACCCTGCAGTTTGTTCCACCGGACCAACGCACCGACCTACTGACACGGATCGCCCAAGCGACCCGGCCCGGCGGAGTGCTGATCCTGTCCGAGAAGATCGGCTTTGATTCCGACCAGGAACAGGACATCCAGACCCGCCTGCACCATGAATTCAAACGTGCGAACGGTTACTCCGATCTGGAGATCAGCCAGAAACGCTCGGCCATTGAGCAGGTGCTAATTCCTGAGACCCTGGCCGCCCACAAAGAACGGCTGCTGGCGGCCGGCTTCGATCAGGTGCTGGTCTGGTACCAGTGCTTTAATTTTGTGTCCATGCTCGCGATCAAGAGCCACTGACACCCATCAACACCATTTCATCTAGAGACCCATGGCGACTTTTGACTGGCAGACACATTTCGGACCGTTATTAACCGAGCTGGCGCAAGACGGCCACGACCGATGGGCCGATCGACTGCGCTCGCAACTTACCCAGCGTTTTGATGACAACCCGCACGGCGACCTCGAGCGCTGGCTGGGCGCCTTGAACGGGCTGCCAACTTTGTCGAACGTCGACGCCAGCCTGACCGATTCCGCCATCACCCTGCGCACCGACGATCCTCTGAGCGAGGCGCAGAACCAGCAGCTGGAGTCCGCGCTGCGGGGCCTGATGCCCTGGCGCAAGGGCCCGTTCGATTTCTTCGGCACCTATATCGACACCGAATGGCGCTCGGACTGGAAGTGGGACCGGGTGCAGCCCTATCTGTCAGACCTGGAAGGCCGGCGCATCCTGGATGTGGGCTGCGGATCAGGCTATCACTGCTGGCGCATGCTCGGCGAGGGTGCCCGGAGAGTCATCGGCATAGATCCGGGGTTGCTGTTCATGTTCCAGTTCCTGAGCGTCAAACGCTACCTGGGTGAGGTACCGGTGGATCTCCTGCCGGTCCGCATGGAAGACCTGCCCGAGAACCTGGGTGCGTTCGACACCACTTTTTCCATGGGTGTGCTCTACCATCGCCGATCCCCGCTGGATCATCTTCTGGAACTCAAGGGGACCCTTCGGCGTGGTGGCGAGCTGGTGCTGGAAACCCTGGTGGTGGAAGGGCCCGAAGGCCACAGCCTGATGCCCGAGGACCGCTACGGGCAGATGCGCAACGTCTGGTTCCTGCCCAGTTGCGATACCCTCTTGCGCTGGCTCGACCGGACCGGCTACCGCAATGCCCGCGTGGTGGATGTCACCGACACCACCACCGACGAGCAACGCAGTACCGACTGGATGCGCTTCAATTCGCTAAGGGATTTCCTGGACCCGAACGACCCGTCCAAAACCATTGAGGGCTATCCCGGTCCACGTCGGGCCACGATGATTGCCGAAAAGCCCTAGACGCGGACAGCCGACCCCGGATAAAGACAGGCACAAAAAAGCCGCCAGACAGTTTCCTGTGTGGCGGCTTCTTTTTATCCTTGCGGATTACTCACCAAACGGGTGACGCAAGACGATGGTTTCGATCCGATCTGGCCCGGTCGAAATAATATCGATCGGCGCCTCGATCTGCTCCTCAAGGAAGCGGATGTAGGCCTTGGCATTCTCAGGCAGCTGCTCAACGCTGGTCAGCCCCACCGTGCTCTCGCTCCAGCCCGGCAGTTCCGCGTAGACCGGCTCAATGTCGGAGTAGGTACCACAACCGATCGGCGGACGGGTAATTTCGCCCTTCGGCGTCTTGTAGCCGACACACACCTTCACGGTTTCCATGCCGTCCAGAACGTCCAGCTTAGTCAGGCAGATGCCCGACACACTGTTGATTTGAATAGCGTGACGCAGGGCGACTGCATCGAACCAGCCACAACGGCGCGAACGGCCGGTGGTGGTGCCGATTTCATTGCCCTTTACGGCCAGGTGATGCCCCATATCGCAAAACAGCTCGGTGGGGAACGGACCGGAACCGACGCGGGTGGTATAGGCTTTGGTAATCCCCAGCACATAATCCAGGAACAGCGGGCCAACACCGGAACCGGTGGCGGTACCGCCGGCAGTGGTATTCGAGGAGGTCACGTACGGATAGGTACCGAGGTCGATGTCCAACAGTGAACCCTGGGCGCCTTCGAACAGGATGTGCTCACCACGCTTACGGAAATCGTGCAGCATGTCGGTGACATCTGCCGCCATCGGAAGGATTTCCTCACCCATTTCCATGAGCTCGGCCAGGGCCGCATCGATATCCTCGGCCTCTTCCTTGAAGTACTCGGTCAGTACGAAGTTGTGGTAAGACATGATCTCCCGCAACTTGGCCTCAAAATCCGCAGGATTGAACAGGTCGCCCAGACGAACACCGCGGCGGGACACTTTGTCTTCGTACGCAGGCCCGATACCACGACCAGTGGTACCGATCTTGTCGTTGCCACGGGCACGTTCACGGGCCTGGTCAATACGGACGTGGGTACGCAGGATGATCGGGCAAGCCAGACTGATGCGCAGGCGGTCGCGCACGGCAACGCCGTTGGCTTCCAGCTCACGGACTTCTTTCAACAGTGCTTCCGGTGACAGAACCACGCCGTTACCAATCAGGCAATAAACGTGCTGACGCAGAATACCGGATGGAATCAGGTGCAGGGCAGTCTTCTTGCCGTCAATCACCAGTGTGTGACCGGCGTTGTGGCCACCCTGGAAACGGACGACGGCCGCGACCTTGTCGGTCAGCAGATCAACGATTTTACCCTTGCCTTCGTCACCCCATTGGGTGCCCAGCACAACAACGTTTTTACCCATGATTCTCTCTCAATGCGGCTGCCCCAAGGGACAGGCGTTTCGCAAATTTACCTGTAAATAAGTTCACCAAGGCCCGACGGGCCTCAGCCCAGCTTCTCAACGACCCACTGGCCGCCCTGTTTGACCAGTTTCCGGTCGCAGCCTCTGGCGGCCGGATTTGCATTGGCATCTTCCGGAAGTGCCCGGATCACCGTCTCCGTCAACCGGAGACCGGAGATCACGCCTTCCAGGGCCGGATCCTCGTCAGCGGGCGCCCAGACCGCTCCACTGTTTTTCTGGACCCGCTCGCCAAGAGACACCAGGGCACGGATATCAAGGCTGAATCCGGTTGCCGGACGGGCACGACCAAAATCGCTGCCAATGGCGTCGTAGCGGCCGCCCTTGGCGACGGCATCACCGTGGCCCGGTACGTAGGCGGCAAACACCAGCCCGGTATGATAGTTGTATCCACGCAGTTCGCAGAAATCAAAGCCTACGCTCACTTCGGGGTAATCCCGCGCCAGCATGTCGCAGACACGACCCAGTTTATCCAGGGCCGAATCCAGATCATCAGATGCGCCTTTCAAAATTCTACGGGCCTGGTCCAGTGCCTCGGGACCACCGCTGACCCGGGCCAGCTCACGCAATCGAGCACCTGGCGTTCCGGCCGGACAATCGCCCAGAAGCTGGTCCAGCTCGGGGACCGATTTGCGCGCCATGGCGTCAAAGATGGCGGCCTCGGTATCCCGGCTGAAATCAGCCTCGCCAATCAGACTCTGGTAAATGGACACGTGCGCCAGATCCAGGTGAATACGCGGCAGGCCGGATACCCGCAGGGCCTCAAGCATCAGGCTGATCACTTCAAGATCAGCCGACTCAGACTCACTGCCGAACAGCTCGCAGCCGGCCTGAATCGGAGTCCGGCCTGTCAGCATGTGCTTCGGGCGGGTGTGCAGGACATGGCCTGCATAGCACAAGCGAGTAATGCCTTCCTGCCCCAGAGTATGGGCATCGATACGGGCAGCCTGCGGCGTCATATCCGCGCGCACACCCATCATCCGGCCAGTCAACTGATCGGTCAGCTTGAAGGTCTGGAGTTCCAGATCGTGCCCGGTACCGGTAAACAGCGACTCGAGATATTCAATCAGCGGAGGGATTACAAGCTGGTAGCCCCAGCGTTGGCAGGTATCCATTACATCCCGGCGCAGGGATTCGATCCGTCCGGCCAGCGGCGGCAGAATGTCCTCTACCCCGTCCGGCAGTAACCAGCGATCAGATACTGTCATGAGATTACGTTGTCCGTCAGACCCGCTCCGGCACAAAAAGCCGTGGGGATTACACAGGATTTAAGGCGAATTCCACGGCAGGAAAAAACCGGGAACAAAACCGTCAGAATTTTACACGGTTGGCCGACACAAAAAAACCGGAATACCGAGGTATTCCGGTTTTTCGAACTCAGGGTGCCCGACTTCAGCGGCCGCCCTGAGGGTCCTTGAGGAACTTCATGAAGTCACTGTCGGAATCAATGACCATGATGTCGTCCTTACTGGAGAAAGTGTTCTGGTACGCCTGGAGACTACGGTAGAAACTGTAGAACTCGGCATTCGCACCATAGGCATCGGCGTAGATCGTGGCCGCCTGACCGTCACCCTCACCTCGGGTTTCTTCAGATTCAGCAAAGGCTTCGGCCAGTGTGACCGTACGCTGACGATCAGCATCGGCACGGATACCTTCAGCCAACTCACGACCGCGAGAGCGGAATTCCTGAGCCAGCTTTTCACGCTCGGTCGCCATCCGACGATAAACGTTTTCACTGACCTGACCCGGGAATTCGATCGCTTTCACCCGTACGTCGAGGACTTCGATACCAAATTCCTTCACCGAGGTCTCATTTACCCGGTCACGTAGAGCGTGCATGAGTTCGTCCCGCTGACCAGACACTACTTCGTGCATGGTGCGGATACCGAACTCGTCTCGCAGGCCGTTGTCCACACGGGACAACAACAGAGACTGGGCACGGTACTCGTCGCCACCGGTAGCACGGTAGAACTGGTCGACGTTCAGAATCTTCCAGGCGATGTAAGAATCCACGTCCAGCGGCTTCTTCTCGATGGTCAGATACTGGCGTGACGGCAGATCCATGGTCAGTACCCGGATATCAAACTCCCGAACCTGATCAATCACCGGCACCTTGAAATGGATACCGGCCTGGATGTCAGTTTCAACCAGTTCGCCGAATCGCAGCATTACACCCCGGTGGGTTTCCGGAATGATGTAAACACTGGACAGCACCAGCAGGACAACAATGAGGGCGCCTGCAAGACCCACTACACCTTTAGGTCCCATGATTATCTGCTCCTCCGTACATTAGTATCCTGCCTGGTCCGCAGCTCCTGGATCACCTGATCAGTGAGATCCTGGATGTCCATCTGGCTGCTACCACTACCTGACGACTGACCACCACTGCGTGGCAGCGAGCCCTGAGTCAAGCGATCCAGCGGCAGGTACATCATGTTGCCACTGCTCTGGGTATCCACCAGGATCTTGCTGCTGTTGGAGAGCACGGATTCAAGTGCCTGCAGGTACAAGCGGTCACGGGTTACCGTTGGGGCTTTCTGGTACACCGCCAGCAACTCGAGGAAGCGTGCGGTTTCACCGCGAGCTCGCTCAATGACTTCCTGCTTGTAGGCGTTGGCTTCTTCGATCATGCGCTGAGCCTGACCGCGGGCCTCCGGAACCACCTTGTTGCGATAGGTTTCGGCTTCTTCTTTGACACGCTGCTCGTCTTCCCGAGCACGCTGGACCTCACGGAAGGCGTCCTGCACCGCTGGTGGCGGCTGAGTGCTCTCGACGTTAACGCGGACAATTTCCAGACCAGTGCCATACTCGCCCAGGAATCGCTGCAAGCGCTGCTCAACCCGCACGGCCAGTTCGGCCCGGCCTTCAGTCAGCACGTCGTCCAATGAGGAACTGCCCACTTCGTGACGCAGCGCACTGTCGGTCGCAAACGCCAGCGCCTGATTCGAATCCCGAACGTTAAGGACATAAGCCTGTGCGTCCGCTACCCGATACTGGACCTGGAGATCAACGGTGACCAGGTTCTCGTCCTGGGTCAGCATCTGGCCGCTGGATTCTGCGGTACGGACGTTGGTGACGCGAACCTTGGTGACGTCGTCGATCAATGGGACTTTAAAGCGCAGACCCGGGTTCTCGGTACGGTTGTACTCACCGAATCGCAGAACCACGGCACGCTCCTGCTCGTCCACCGTGTAGAAGGACTGAAAGACCACGTAACCAACCACCAAAATGCTGGCCAACGCGATAATGGCACCAAAGCCACCGGCGCTGCCGCCAGTGCTGCCACCGCTTCCACCGGATTTCTTACCTTTGCCGCCCAGCATACGATTCAGCTTGTCGAGACCCTTTTTCAGCGCCTCGTCGAGGTCTGGCGGCCCCTGATCATCGCCGCGACGACCACCGGTACCCCAGGGGTCGTTGTCGTTGCGGTTTCCACCCGGTTCGTTCCAGGCCATAGTGCTCTCCGTTCCTGACTTGTAGAATGGCTGCAAATACTAGGGATTTATCGTCGTCCCGGCAATAGCCTACCCTGTTTCAGGCGTGACCATCGTCAAGACGAACCGATTCTTCGTTCATACCGGCACGGCTCAGTAGTTGCAACCAGTCCCGGTTCTGCAATCGCACCTCAAGCACGGCATCACCGCTCTCCCGATGCGTTTCACTCAACACGGACCCGGCTTCATGCAGCAGAGCCCGTAATTTTCCGTCGGTTGGACCGAGCAGCACGAAATGATGCACCACATCTTCGGCCAAACGCTCTACGATGGCATCGTACAAGCCGCCCAGACCTTCTCCGGTAACGGCGGAAACCCACGCTCGCACCGGCACTCCATCCTCATTCCGTTCAACCCGGGGGGTAAAGTTCTCAAGCATATCAATTTTGTTGAACACCTGGAGCACCGGAATCTCGTCCGCGCCAATCTCCGCCAGCACCTCTTCCACCTGCTCGATGTTCTCATCGCGGCGGCTGTCAAAGCAGTCAATGATATGCAGCAGCAGGGTCGCTTCCGTGGTTTCTTCCAGCGTGGCCCGAAACGCCTCAACCAGCTTGTGCGGCAGATGGCGGATAAAGCCTACGGTGTCCGCCATCACCACAGCGCCGATGTCGGGCAACTCCAGCCGACGCAGCGTCGGATCCAGGGTTGCGAACAACTGATCAGCAGCATATACGCTGGATGTTGTGATTCGGTTGAACAGCGTGGACTTGCCGGCGTTGGTGTAGCCAACCAGGGAAACCGTCGGAATGTCAGCGCGGGTTCGAGCGCGACGGCCCTGATTACGCTGCCGGCGAACCTTTTCCAGACGCTTGTGGATCGACTTGATGCGTTCACGCAGCAGCCGTCGGTCAGTTTCAAGCTGGGTCTCACCCGGCCCTCTAAGCCCGATACCACCTTTCTGGCGCTCAAGGTGGGTCCAGCCCCGTACCAGCCGGGTCGACATATGCTCTAGCTGGGCCAGCTCAACCTGCAGCTTGCCTTCGTGGGTTCGCGCCCGCTGGGCAAAAATATCCAGAATAACGCCGGTGCGGTCCAGTACCCGACACTTCAGGTCCCGCTCAATATTGCGCTCCTGGCTTGGGCTCAGGGCGTGATTGAAGAGCACGACGTCGGCGCCGTTGGCACTGATGGCGTCACGAATTTCTTCCAGCTTACCCTCACCGACGAACAGGCGGGGACTGGGTTGTTTGCGTGAACCATTGATCGTGGCAACAGGCTCAACGCCGGCCGAGGTAACCAGTTCCCGAAACTCACCGAGATCTTCGGCATCTTCATAGGAGGTGAAATCAATGTGGACGAGAATCGCCCGCTCACCAACATCCGGACGCTCAAACAAGTAGTGTCAACTCCGAAACGGTAGAATGGCTTACTTCTAAAAAACAAACACCCGCGCCCTTCAAAACCCTGGAGTTCTTCAGCAACGCGGGTGATACCACCGGCAAACCGGGCAAATCAGTCTTCCAACTCACCTTCACCGGCCGGGTTCTGCTGCGGAATGCGAACATTGCGGGCAGGTACCACAGTAGAGATAGCGTGCTTGTAGACCATCTGGCTGACAGTATTTTTCAGCAGAATCACGAACTGGTCGAATGATTCAATCTGGCCCTGCAGTTTGATGCCGTTAACCAGAAAGATAGAAACCGGGATGCGCTCTTTGCGCAAGGCATTAAGGTAAGGGTCTTGTAACGAGTGCCCTTTTGACATGTGTGTTCTCCTGTTTTTAGTAAATGCAGATCGTCAATTTTCAGAGTTAAATGTGGTGCGAAGTATGATTTTTTTCAAGGCAGCGCCAGTGATATCTTTTTCTTCACTCTGCAGCCAGTCCACATCAGACCACTTTCGCAACCAGGTTAACTGTCGTTTCGCCAACTGGCGCGTCGCAGCGACTCCCTTGCTGACAAACGCGTCGTACTCGTCTTCACCGGACAAATAGGCCCAGGCCTGACGATAACCGACACAGCGCATGGAAGGGAGATCAGGGTGCAAATCACCCCGGTTCATCAGCGCACGTACTTCATCGAGGAAACCGGCATCCAGCATGCTTAAAAAGCGCTGATGGATCCTCTCGTGAAGCGTCCGCCGCTCGGACGGCGCCACGGCAAGCTGAGCTACAGTATACGGAAGGGAACCCCCTTCGTCTGCCTGCCATTGGGTGAAATAGGTGTAATCCTCCACTGCACCGCCTTGCTTTTGGGGCGAACTTCTACTCTCTGCCTCCCAGAACGACGAGATCGGCTTCCCAGTCAGCCGGATTACCTCCAGCGCCCGCAATAAACGCTGACGATTATTGGGATGAATCAGCCTGGCGGCCACAGCATCCTGCTCCTGCAACTCCTGATGCAGCGCCTGCCAGCCCCGCTGCTCAGCCTCCTGCTCCAGTGCACGCCGCAACTCCGGGCTGGCGGCCGGCAGCCCGGACATGCCATGGATCAGTGCCTTGAAGTACATCATGGTGCCGCCGACCAGCAACGGAATTCGGCCAGCCTCGGTAATCCTGGCCATTTCAGCCAGAGCATCGGTCCGGAAATCTGCGGCAGAGTAGGTGTCGGCGGGGTCGCAAATATCGATCAGCCGGTGGGGGGCTTGCGCCAGTTCGTCTGCGGAAGGCTTGGCAGTGCCGATATTCATGCCCCGGTAAATCATCGCCGAGTCGACGCTGATAATGTCGCAGGGCAGGCACTTGCACAGCTCAATGGCCAAATCGGTCTTGCCCGAAGCCGTCGGCCCCATCAGGAAAATGGCCGGCGGCTTTTCGACGGCGTCAGTCGTTGGCACGGTCATGGCTGATCAGCGCCCCCGCAGGAACAGCTTGTCCAGCTCCGACAAAGTGACCAGGGTCCAGGTCGGACGACCGTGGTTGCACTGGCCACTGCGCTCTGTCGCTTCCATGTCACGCAGGAGTGAATTCATTTCCGGAATCGTCAACTGGCGATTAGCCCGCACCGAACCATGGCATGCCATGGTTCCCAACAACTCGTGGGTGACCGCCTCGACCCGATCGCTCTGACCGTGCTCGATCAGGTCGGCCAGGACATCCCGGACCAGCTGCTCACTGTCGGCGCCTCGCAAAAGTGCCGGCACCTGCCTGACGGCCAGGGTTTCGGGACCAATGCGCTCGATCTGCAAACCGAGCTGACGCAAGTCATCGCCGTGGGTTTCGGTCAGCGCGGCCTCTTTCTGGCTCACCGCCATGGACAGCGGCACCAAAAGAGGCTGACTCTTGAGATCCTGTTCCGCCAGGGCGCGCTTCATGCGCTCGTAAGTAATGCGTTCGTGCGCCGCGTGCATATCCACGACAATCATGCCAGCACGCCCTTGCGCCAGGATGTAGATGCCGTGCAACTGGGCTATGGCATAACCCAGTGGCGGTTCTGCATCGCCGTCCATGGGCGGTGTGGGAATCGCCTCAGATCCACCGACCGGTGCCGCCGAACTTCCGGATTCGACGCCACCACCGGCGTTCAGGGAATTGTAAAACGCCATCTGATCGCTGGCGTGCCACTCCTGCTGGGGCTGGGGGTTTGACTGGCCTTGTGAATGGGCTTGTGAAAAGGACTGCCCGGAATACGGGTAGCCCTGACCACTACCTTGAGGCATGCCCTGCCCCGGCGACGGCGCGGCCTGGAAACCAGTCGGCTGGCCCGACCAGGCCTGCGTCGAGGGATCAGGATGTCCAGCCACGCCGGGCGACGCCTGAGCATTCTCGCGGCCAAAGGACTGGGCCACGGCGCCCCGCAGGTGATCGTCCGGACGGACATCCGCCAGCGCCTTGTGCAGGGTGCGGAAGATGAAATCGTGCACCAGCCGACCATCCCGAAAACGGACTTCGTGCTTGGTTGGGTGGACATTCACATCCACCGTCGCAGGATCCACTTCCAGGTACAGCACAAAGGCCGGATGACGATTGTTGTACAACACATCCCGATAGGCCTGGCGAACAGCATGGGCTACCAGGCGATCCCGGATAACCCGGCCGTTGACGAAGAAGTACTGCAGGTCTGCCTGGCTGCGGGAGAACGTTGGCAGTGCCACCCAGCCCCACAACCTCAGGCCAGTGGCTTCGGCATCGATGAGCACGGCGTTGTCGATGAACTGCTGCCCACACAAGGCACCGATGCGACGCTCCTTGTCGAGCGGCGATTCTGCCGGACGCAGGCTCTGCACCACGCGCTGGTTATGGCGCAGCGTGAAGCCGGCATCGAAGCGGCTGAGCGCCTGGCGGCGGACGCACTCTTCAACGTGGTTAAATTCGGTTTTTTCCGTGCGCAGGAATTTCCGGCGGGCCGGCGTATTGAAGAACAGATCACGCACTTCCACGGTGGTGCCCACCGGGTGCGCCGCTGGTGAAATGCGGGCATCCATGTCGCGCCCCTCCACCTCAACCCGGGAGGCCGCCTCCTGGGCTGCGGTGCGCGAGGTCAGGGTAAGGCGGGAAACGGAACTGATACTGGCCAGGGCTTCACCCCGGAAACCCAGGGAGGCCACGGCTTCCAGGTCGTCCAGGCTGACAATCTTGCTGGTAGCATGGCGACTGAGCGCCAGCGGCAAATCCTGCTCTTCTATACCGCTGCCGTCATCCCGGACCCGAATCAGTTTGACGCCACCCTGCTCTATCTCCACATCGACCCGGTCGGCACCGGCGTCGAGAGCATTTTCAACCAGTTCTTTTACGACAGACGCGGGGCGCTCCACCACCTCGCCAGCAGCGATCTGGTTCGCGAGCCGCGGCGAGAGCAATTGAATGGGGGGCATGTTTCGGGGAAACCTCTTGATCAGGATGCAGGAATTCGAATGGTCTGCCCTACCATAACACGGTCATCCCGCAAGCCGTTAAACTGCATCAGTTCGCTGACGGTGGTCTGGTTTCTCCGAGCCACGCCCGACAGCGTATCCCCGCGCTGGATCCGGTAATGACTAACGGAACTGCCACCCTGGCGCTGTTGCTTCTGCCACGCCAGCAGAGTGCCCGGCGGTGGCGTCTTGCGGAAATAATCGTCGATTCCTTTCATGATCGCGCTGGACAGACGACTCCGGTACCACTGGGTGGCCAGGTTCTTTTCTTCTGTGGGATTGGAGATGAAGCCGGCTTCAACCAGAATCGACGGGATATCCGGGGATTTCAGCACAACGAAGGCGGCTTGCTCAACGCCAGATTTATGCAGCTTGGCCACGCCGCCCAGCTTGCCCAACACCGAACTACCAACGCCCAGACTGGCGTTGATACTTGCGGTCATGGACAGATCCAGGAGCACCCCAGCGAGCATGTCGTCCCGTCCATCCAGGGACACGCCGCCGGTCAGATCCGACCGGTTTTCGCTCTGTGCCAGCCAGCGCGCGGTTTCACTGGTGGCTCCACGCTGGGACAGCGCAAAGACCGAGGCGCCTTTAGGCTGTGGCGTGCGAAACGCATCGGCGTGCATCGACACAAACAGATCGGCATTGTATTTCCGTGCCAGCAGGGTCCGGTTGCGCAAGCCGATGTAATAATCACCGGTTCGGGTCAGCTTGGCGGTGTAGCCCGGCTTGTCGTTGATCAACTCTGCCAGGGTTTTCGCCATCTTGAGCACCACGTCTTTTTCACGGGTGCCTCTGGGCCCGATGGCGCCAGGATCCTCGCCTCCGTGACCGGCATCAATCACCACGATCACGTCCCGTTTGCCGCCAGATTCCTGGGTCACCGTTGGCTTGGCGGCCTTTTCCAGGCGACTGCCATCCTCGTCTATCAGATCAATCACCAGACGATGACCGTACTGATCGTTGGGCTCAAGCTGAAAGCTCCGGGGCTTGATCTTACTCTTGAGGTCAAGAACCACCCGCAAGTCATTGCCATTGCGGGGTGCGCTTCGAATCCGGCGAATCGGACTGCCGGAGAGATCCAGTTTGCCGAAATCTGCTTTCAGGTTGGTGTTCTTTAAATCAATGACCAGGCGCGACGGGCTTTGCAGTGAAAAAATGTTGTGCGCAACCTGACCCTCGGTATCCAGCACCAGGCGCGTATGATCTGGCGCCGGCCACACCCGCACGCCTTCGACCCGGGTAGCAGCCTGAACGGTCAGGGACAGAGAAAACAGCAACACAGCCGCGATACCTGCCCATACGCTCATTGTTGACCTTACCTTGCTCATACTGCTGTCCTGCTTAACAAACGACACAGCCCGAAAACTTCAGTGACCGGGCCCGATCAGTTCTAATTGGTTCAACAGGGATGCACCCCGCTCCGAACCCGCCCGCAGCACCACCGAACGACCATCACGCTCGCGCTCAAGGTGTATCTCAACGTCCGGTTCGGGCAACAGCCCCTTGCCTCGCTCGGGCCACTCAATCAAGCACAGGTACTGGCCCGAAAAATAATCCCGGATGCCCATGTACTCCAGCTCATCGGGATCGCCGACCCGGTAAAGATCAAAATGATACGCTGGCGGCTGCAAGTCCTCGTAGGGCTCCACCAGGGTATAGGTCGGACTCTTCACCGCGCCCTGATGCCCAAGCCCGCGCATAACCCCGCGGCTCAGGGTGGTCTTGCCCATGCCCAGGTCACCGTCTAAAAAGACGATCAAACCTTCACCAGAGGCGACAACGCAACGCGCCAGCTCCTGGCCCAGTTGCTCGGTCTCCGATTCGCCTTCCAGAAACAGGCGGCGCTCATTCCCAAAAATGCTCATGGCTCCTCCCGACCCTGTATGTTGAGCGTTTCCGACTCACGCAATACCGCAGGCAAGATGTCGATCACGTCCGTTGGAATCAATCCCATAAAGCCTTTTTCCACCGATGCCCGGTTGGCCGCAGCCAAGTGCACCGACGCCCCCAACGCTGCCGCCTGCCGGGCATTATCGAGCTGCCCGTAAAACGCACCGATGATGCCGGACAAGACGTCCCCCATGCCACCGGTTGCCATACCCGGGTTACTGCCGCTGACAATATCAACAGTTTCCCGGTCAGACGCAATCACCGTACCTGCGCCTTTAAGCAAAACCGTACCGCCATAGATCGACTGGAGCGTGCGCGCTGCAGCCATCCGGTCAGCCTCTACCTCCGGAACCAGGCAACCCAGCAACCTGGCTGCCTCACCCGGGTGCGGGGTCAGAATCTGGTTTTCCGCCGGCACCGCCACCCGCTTTGACAGCAGGTTCAGGGCATCGGCATCAAGTACCTTAGGCTTGCCGCTGTCAAGAACCTGCTCCAGCATCTGCTGAGCCCAGGCGCCCTGCCCCATACCAGGCCCACACACCACCACCGAGACCGATTCCAGCAGCGGCGGCAGCTCAGAACCGTGAATCAGGCCATGCACCATAATTGATGGGCAACGCGCCAGGGCGGCGGTCACATGCTCCGGTCGCGTGGCTAGGGTTACCAGCCCGGCACCTGAGCGGGCCGCAGCCTCAGCCGCCATCAGGCCCGCGCCACCAAAGCCCCGGTCACCGGCCACCACCAGAACATGCCCGAAGCGCCCCTTGTGGGCATTCGCCGGCCTTTTGGGCAGCCAGGGCATGGTCGAGGGCCAGTCGAGACGGCATGCCAGCGGTCGCTGCCCGCTCCGGCTGACACCTGTTTCAGTATCAAGCGATTCGAACGCTACTGTGCCGCACACAGCAGAACCCTGTCCGGTGAACAGTCCGCTTTTCAGCCCAATGAAGGTAACCGTCAGATCAGCCCTTACCACGTCGCCTTCGGCCGCTCCGGTAGTCGCATTCAGTCCCGACGGCAGATCGATTGCGAGAATGGGTGCCGACCCATGATTGCACTGGGCAATCAGGCCGGCGAAGGGCTCCCTTGGGGCACCCGACACGCCGGTACCCAGCATGGCATCGACCAACACATCAGCCCCTCTGAACAGGGTCTCCCGTGTCTCGGCGGTCAAGGTTGCTAATTCCTGCACCTCGACTCCATCAGCGACGGCTTTCCGCCAGGCTTTGCGAGCATCGCCGGTCAGTTTCTTGGTGGGCGCCACAGCAACACAATGTACGCCGATACCGTGACGCGCAGCATTGGCGGCCACCAGATAGCCGTCTCCGCCGTTGTTGCCAGCGCCACACAGCACCAGAATCGACTTCGCCTCCGGCCACTGCCGGACCAGCCGCCGAAACGCCGAATAGGCCGCACGCTGCATCAAATCGAACCCATCCACGCCCTGCTGGTCAATCACATAGCGGTCAATCTCCCGCACAGCATCGGCGGAAAACAGCGTGTCTGGTAAACTGCCCACCTGGGACGGCGGCATAAGCCTTTGCTCCCGTTACAGAAACCGGTTTAAGAAAATTGGCCAGATACCTGTAAAGCATAGCAAAACGGGCAAAAAGGTCATAACTTAATCAAATTAAAGTTTGGCATTCTGATTTTCAATGAGTTGCCGACGTCGCAGCAGGCCCCATGAGCGCAGCACCTGACCAACCAAGCACCACCGAGGATTTTTCCAACCTGGCCACCCGCATCCGGGGCTGGGCGCGGGAACTCGGGTTTGCCGATCTGGGCATCACCCTGCCCGACACCGGCGAACACGGCCAACATCTGCAGGACTGGCTAGCAGAGGGCTATCACGGCGAAATGGAGTACATGGGCTACCACGGCGACAAGCGTTACACGCCTCGCTCGCTTGTGCCCGGAACCGCCAGGGTGATCTCGGTGCGCATGGACTACCTGCCCGCCCCGGACAGCCCAAAACAAGCACTTACTAACCGGGAAGGCGCCTACGTTACGCGCTATGCCCTTGGCCGCGACTATCACAAGCTGATCCGGAAGCGGCTAGCGACCCTGGCAAACTGGATCGACGAAGCACTCAGCGGTTACGAGTATCGCGCCTTTGTGGACAGCGCCCCGGTGCTCGAACGAGCACTTGCCCAGCGTGCAGGCCTGGGCTGGATCGGCAAGAACAACATGCTGATTCACCCGAAAGCGGGCTCGTTTTTCTTTCTGGGCGAGATCTTCACCAGTGCACCACTGCCGGTGGACGCCCCGTTCGAAACCGACCACTGCGGCAGCTGCACAGCCTGCCTAGACCTCTGCCCAACCGACGCCTTCGTAGGCCCACACCAGCTTGATGCCAGGCGCTGCATCAGCTACCTCACCATTGAATTGCGGGGCAGCATTCCGGAAGAACTGAGACCGTTGATGGGTAACAGAGTCTTTGGTTGCGACGATTGCCAGTTGGTCTGTCCGTGGCAGAAATTCAGCAAACCGACGGGGGAGAATGATTTTCAGCCCCGACACGGGCTGGACAACAGCTCTCTGGCCGAGCTGTTTCTCTGGACGGAAGAGCAATTCCTGAAACGGACAGAAGGGTCCGCCATCCGGCGGACAGGTTATCTGGGCTGGCTCCGGAATCTGGCCGTGGGGCTTGGCAACGCGCCTTCGACCATCCCGGTCATCGAGGCCCTGAAACAGCGCGCAGACCATCCGGATGACATGGTCCGCGAACACGTGCAGTGGGCCTTGAAGCAGCACGGCCTATAGTTTGAAGAAGGTATCCCGGTAATGACGCAGCTCGCTGATGGAGTCGCGGATATCATCCAGGGCCAGGTGGCTGCCCTGTTTCTTCACGCCCGCCAGCACATCAGGCCGCCAGCGCCGCGCCAGCTCCTTGATGGTAGATACATCCAAATTGCGGTAGTGGAAAAAGCCTTCCAGACGGGGCATGTACTTCACCAGGAACCGGCGATCCTGGCCAATGCTGTTGCCGCACAGGGGCGACTTGCCCGCTTCCAGGTGTTGCTGCAGAAATTCCAGCGTTTGCTGCTCGGCCTGGACCTCGTCAATGGTGCTCTCCTTGACGCGCTTGGTCAGGCCACTGGCACCGTGGGTGTTGGTGCACCATTCGTCCATCGCATCCAGCAGGCTGTCGGGCTGATGCACGGCAATGACCGGACCCTCTGCCACAACATTCAGCTCCGAATCGGTGATGATGGTGGCCATTTCGATGATCCGTTCCTTTTCCGGATCCAGGCCGGTCATCTCCAGATCAATCCAAACTAAGCGGTCGCCTTCTGCCATTATCAGTTCCTAACGTTCAGTGTCTTGGTGGTGGAGTTGGGACATCCCCTGTGTATTGTGGCCGATTAACGTATGATGTAACACCTCACTCCACCGATTACTGGCTACTGATCCTTAATGGCAAAACGGCGACTGAACAAGCAGCAGCAATTCCGAATCAAAAAAGTCCAGGAGGAGCGCGCCGCGCGCGCCGCACGGAAGGAGAAAGTGGTTCAGGAACAGGCCGATGCCGGCGAGCTGGGCCAGGAACAGGAAGGGCTGATCATCGCCCACTACGGCCAGCAGCTGGATGTCGAAGGCCTGGAGGGGGAGCACACCGGCAAGGTCATTCGCTGCTTCGTACGCGCCAACATCGACAGCCTTGTCACCGGTGACAAGGTCATCTGGCGGCCCGGGCGCAACGAATCCGGGGTTATCGTAGCCCGCTGTGAGCGCCAGAATCTGCTCCAGCGCCCCGACAACTTTGGTGCCCTGAAGCCAGTCGCCGCCAATATTGATCACATCATTCTGGTGCTGGCTGCGGAGCCCGAACCCCACGACAACCTGATCGACCGGTACCTGGTGGCCTCGGAAATCACCGACATTCCGGCGGTCATCCTGCTCAACAAGACCGATCTCATTACCGACCGCAACCGGAATCACATCGATGCGCTACTGGCGCGCTATGAGGCCTTGGGCTATGAGGTGATTCGCACCTCGGCAGCAGAATCCGGCGACCAGCCGGCACCGGAAGTTGAAGCCCTGGTGAAAAACCAGACCAGCGTATTCGTGGGTCAGTCGGGGGTTGGCAAGTCATCGATTATCCAGACGCTAATCCCGGACGAGGCAATCCGGGTCGGCGCGGTGTCTGAGAGCACCGGTAAGGGCGTACACACCACCACCACCGCCCGGCTGTTCCATTTGCCTATTGGCGGTGACCTGATTGACTCTCCGGGCATCCGGGAGTTCGGCCTATGGCACATGACACCACAGGAGATCGAGTACGGGTTTCGTGAGATTCGGGATGAGATGGGTCACTGCAAATTCCGGAACTGCCGCCACATGGGCGACCCCGGATGCGCCATCGACGCCGCGGCAGAAGCGGGCCGAATCAGCCCGGAACGCCGGAGAAGCTTTCACAGAATTCTACTGGATATGGCGGAGCAGCAGGCCCGAGGCCTCAAACTGGACTGAACCTGGCAACCCTGCGCCCTACCAGTTCAGCTCGCCGGGTTCTGGCTCTGGCTTTTCCTCCAGCCATTCGCCACTCTCTAGCCGGTCCATAGCCTCCTGTTTATCTTCCTCGGTTGGCTTGGTGAGATCGATCAACGGCTCGTCGCCCTGGCTGGCGCTGTCCTGAATGCCCTGGGCGGCGCGCTTGTTTAGCACGATGATCGAGATCCGGCGGTTGACCGGCGCGGTCGGATCGCTCTTCTCGAACAACACCGAATCACTCAAGCCCACCACCCGGCCAATCTGCTCCTGACCGACACCGCCGGCAACCAGCGCCCGGCGCGCAGTGTTTGCGCGGTCCGCCGAGAGCTCCCAGTTAGTGTAGCCAGGCCGCCCTTTGAACGGCGTGGCATCGGTATGCCCGGTGAGGCTGAGCTTGTTGTCCACCGACCCGAGAGTCTTCGCCAGTTCAAACAGGATGTCCTGGGAATAATACTTCAGCTCGGCACGCCCGCTATCGAACATGGGCCGGCCGGAGCGATCAACAATCTGGATGCGCAAGCCCTCGTCGGTGATGTCGATCAACAACTGGTCCTTGAACTCCTGAAGCGTCTGATTCTGCTCAATACGCTCCTTCAGCTCCTGAAACAACTCCTCCATGCGACGCTGCTCCAGCGTCTCGGAAAGCTGGTCAACCACCTCGTCTTCAATTTGAACGTCGCTGGACTCCACATCCGAACTGGCTTCATTGACCACCGAGGCACTGCCCCCCAGATCCACCGGATTGGGCGAGCCACCGTCTGTAAAGCCGACCGGATCCCGAAAATAGCCCTCGACCGCCTTTATCTGCTCGGGAGAGGCAGTAGCTGTCAGCCAAAGGACCAGAAAGAAGGCCATCATAGCAGTGGCAAAATCAGCAAACGCCACCTTCCACGAACCACCGTGGTGACCACCGGCAACAACCTTCTTGCGCTTGATGATGATCGGTTGTTGTTCCACGAATCAGCTCCGGATCAAGATGTGGTCAGGAATCATTTGGATCGAACGTGATCGTTCAATTCCTGGAAACCTGGCCGTTTGTCGGTTGGCAGCGCCTTACGACCAAACTCGATGGCCATCTGGGGAGCCTGACCCGAAAGCGTGGCGACGATAGACGATTTCACACACTCGTACGCCTTCAGCTCGTACTTGGCGGAATGCTCCATGGCCATTGAAACCGGCCCGACAAAACCGTACCCCATAAAAATACCGAGAAAGGTGCCCACCAAAGCCGCAGCGACACTCAAGCCGATCCGCTCCGGTCCTTCCGACAGGAAATTCATGGTAATAACGATACCGAGGACCGCAGCCACAATTCCCAACCCCGGAAGGGCATCCGCAACCTTGTGTACCGCATGCGACGGCTCCTCCAGTTCATGCTGGCGGCTGTCGATTTCATTCTCCATCATGCCTTCCAGCTCGTGGGTGGCCATGTTCCCTGAGCTAATGATGCGCAGATAATCGGTGATGAACGCGAGCAGGTCCTTGGATTTCATGATTGCCGGATAACGGCTGAAGATCTGGCTCGATTCAGGATTGTCGATGTCCTCCTCAATTGCCATCACGCCCTGTTTGCGAGATTTATCAAAAATCTCGTACATCAAACTCAGCAAATCTACATAAAAGGACTTGTTAAACGGCGACCCAGTCAACTGACCCAGGACGCCCTGACATACTTTCTTAACCGTATGCATGGGGTTGGCAATCACAAACGCGCCCACCGCCGCGCCGAAAATAATCAGCACCTCGGTGGGCTGCCAGAGTACTGCCAGATTTCCGCCATGCAGGACATAACCGCCCAACACGCTGGCGAGGACAACCGCTGCACCAATGATCAATAACATGGGAAGAATGCACGCCTTGTTTTTTGATTATCGTCGGACACCGCCGGCGTCCGCTCTATTTTGGGTTTCGATAATAGCAAGGCTTCACACCACGGGAGAAGCCAGGAAACAATTTCTATACAGAGGCCAGACTTTGGTAG
>Ga0207908_1000074_pt1 | contig 46786 bp, 29 predicted proteins | sample MalvirmetagMSP81_FD_184224 | JGI IMG/M metagenome (GOLD analysis project Ga0207908, IMG submission 184224) | Marine viral communities from the Deep Pacific Ocean - MSP-81 (SPAdes) | ecosystem: Environmental > Aquatic > Marine > Oceanic | place: Pacific Ocean | collected 2011-04-18
CCGTATAATACCGGCCGTTGATCGGCGTGTGGCGCAGCTTGGTAGCGCACTTCGTTCGGGACGAAGGGGTCGCAGGTTCGAATCCTGCCACGCCGACCACTTTCCCGCTTTTCCCGTCTTTTCGGTTCCATTACTCCCCTTCCTGCATTCATTCTTCCCCCATTTGAACCACTACTTATTTTTGCCCAAACCCCATTGCTTTCGACGCCCCATAATTGGTCAGAAGAACAACAAAATTCGTGCGTGAAACACCGCTTGGAATAATGCTATAAAGTTGAAAACACCCAACGGAGGGAACAATGGACCGGACAACACCGGCTTCTCCAGGCCTGTCTGCAGGTAGGCAAATGGGTGAGTGTTAGTCGGTGAGGTGAGGTGAGGGAGCACATGTATCTATCGGCGGAAACCAGACTCAAGGCCATTCTCGAAGGCACCGGGGCAGGTACCTGGGAATTCAACCTCGATACCGAAGAAGTCATTTTCAACGATCGCTGGGCCGGCATGCTGGGGTACACCCTTGAAGAGCTGGCACCGATCTCATTCCAGACCTGGTCGCAGCTCTGCCACCCCGACGACGTCCAAGCCGCCTACCTGGCACTGGATAGTTACCTGGGCGGCCACAGCCCACAATACGAATGCGTGCTGCGTATGCAGCACAAAGACGGCAATTGGCGTTATATCCACACCCGGGGCGCCGTGTTCGCTAGCCGACAGGGAACGCACGCCCGCTGGTTGATGGGCACCCACCTTGATGTCACTGAAGAGAAGCGCAGACAGCGCCAATTGCAGCAGTTGGCAGAATCCTTGCCGGGTGTGATCTACACCTTCGCTATGGACTCCCAAGGTCAGTACGGGTTTCCATTCGTGAGCCGAAAGGCTGAGGAGTTTTATGGCGTAGACGCCGACGCGGCCATGGCCAACCCCCAACTGCTATTCGATTGCATCCACCCGGACGATCTGCCCCGGGTACACGAATCCATCATCACTTCAGCCAACACGCTCGAGCAATGGAGCTGTGATTATCGCATTGTCCGGGATTGCGGCACTCAATGGGTGCGCGGCACCTCCCAACCGGAACGAGATCCCGACGGTAGCATTACTTGGCACGGCGTCATCACCAACATCGATGACCAGAAGCGCCTGGAACAGAAACTTGAGCACCTGGCGATCACCGACGAACTCACCGGCCTGTATAACCTCCGGTATCTGCTGATGAAGCTGGATGAGTGCGCGGCCGAGACCGATCGCTATGGCACCACCTTCTCGGTGGCCTCACTGGATATCGACTACTTCAAGTCGGTCAACGACCGCTGGGGCCATCCCACTGGCGATCGGGTCTTGCAGGGCCTTGCTGAACTGCTCCGTCAGCGGACCAGACGCGCCGACATTGTCGCCCGCACTGGGGGTGAGGAATTCATTGCGCTGATGCCACGAACCGGCCCGGACGATGCCCGGCACCTGATGGAAACCCTACGCAATGATCTGGCGGAAAAGGTCTTCACCAGTGACAGCGGCGACGCCTTCAGTGTCACCCTGAGCGCTGGCGTTGCCAGCTGGTCCGAACACACAGACTCCGTTAGCCTCCTGCTATCCGCGTGCGACCGGTCCCTGTATGCTGCCAAGCACGCCGGCCGAAATTGTGTCCTGATCGACAGCCGGTAAACGGCACTGCCAAGTCTCATACGCGCTGCTCCGAGGCCGGACAAGCACAATGGCCAGCTTCAGCGCTAACCCCTTCGTTTGGAGCACAGACTATGATCGGTTACGTCACCATTGGTGTCAGCGACATCAACAAGGCCAAGGATTTCTACACCAAGCTGCTGACAGACATGGACGCCAAGGTCCTGCTGGACATGGGCCGCATCGCCTTTATTGGCAAGAATATGGGCACACCCATGTTGGCGGTGTGTGAGCCGTTCAACCAGGAACCCAACCACCCGGGGAATGGCAACATGTTCGCGCTTCAGCCCGGCTCCAAAGAAGCCGTCGACGCGCATTACCACAAGGCCCTGGAGTTGGGCGGCAGCTGCGATGGCGAACCCGGCCAGAGAATCCCGAACCAGTTCTATGGCGCCTACGTAAAGGACCCGGATGGCAACAAACTGGCATTCTTCCACTTCGGCTAACAAAAAGGCCCTCATTTGAGGGCCTTGCTCATTGTGGCATTTGTTGTCAGGCGGCGGTGGCAGCCACTTCGGCCTTGCCACTCTTGAGCAGCGCATAGCCCAGACCAATCACCAGCGATCCGATGGTGATGGCGATGAGGTAGGGCAAAACGACACTGACGGCATTGGGAATCGCCAGCACGAACAGGCCACCGTGGGGCGCCATCAATTTTACGGTGAACAGCATCGACAGGGCGCCGGTGATTGCCCCGCCCAGCATGCAGACCGGAATAACCCGGAGCGGGTCCTTGGCCATGAACGGAATTGCGCCTTCCGAGATGAAACAAAGCCCCAGTACAAATGACGCGCGGCCAGCCTGGCGCTCGGCCTCGGCGAACTTGCGACGGGCCACAAACGACGCCACTCCCATGCCAATGGCCGGCACCATTCCGGCTGCCATGATCGCTGCCATCGGCGCGGAACCGCCGCTGCCTTCCGACAGCAACCCAACGCCAAAGGTGTAGGCGGCCTTGTTCACCGGACCACCCAGATCGAAACACATCATCGCGCCCAAGATACCGCCCAGCAGAATGGCGTTGGTGGTGCCCATGCTTTCCAGGAAGCTGGTGAGCGCGTCCATGATCGCCGCCATGGGCTCGCCCAGTACGTAGATCATGCCAAGCCCGGTCACCAGGCTTGCCACCAGGGGAATGATCAGGATCGGCTTCAGCGATTCGACACTCTCCGGCAGCGGCAGTTTCCGACTGATAAAGCGGGCCACATAACCGGCCAGGAAGCCCGCGACGATGCCGCCAAGAAACCCGGCCCCCAGTTCACCAGCCAGATAGCCGCCGATCATGCCCGGCGCCAGGCCCGGACGGTCGGCAATGGACCAGGCAATGTAGCCGGCCAACAGCGGAATCATCAGTTTGAAGGCTGTGCCGCCGCCAATCTGCATTAACGCCTCCGGCAGGCTGCCCGGCTCCTGAAAGGCTTCGATTCCGAACACGAACGACAACGCAATCAGCAAGCCACCGGCCACCACCATCGGCAACATGAAGGACACCCCGGTGAGCAGGTGCTTGTAGGGGCCGCGAGCCTCGCCACCCGCTGATGAGCTGGCCTGAGGCTTGCCGGTGTCCAGCACCTGAGCCTCCGCCAGAGCAGCCTGCACCGTATCGGCCGGTTTTTTCAGCGCCGCGCCAGTGGAGGTCCGCCACACCCGCTTACCGGCGAAGCGCTCGGGATTCACTTCAATATCACAAGCCAGGATGACCACATCCGCGGCAGCAATCTCTGCCTCGGTCAGGGGATCCTGGGCGCCCACCGAGCCCTGGGTTTCAACCCTGATTCGGTGCCCAGCCGCCTCAGCAGCCGCGGTCAGAGCTTCTGCTGCCATAAAGGTATGTGCGACACCGGTCGGGCAGGCGGTCACTGCGACAATCTGTCGAGCTTCGGAATCCGCCGCTACCGACGCTTTGGCGGCCACGGCAGGCTCGCTGGGGGTCCAAGGCCGGGCCTCCTGCACCGCGGTGTCCAGAACCGCGGCTGGCGCCGCCAGTGCTTCGGTCACCGGCAATTGGTACATGGCCTTACCGGTGTAAGCATCGAGCGCCACCGGGGTACCCAAGGCCGCGATCACCAGGTCGGCGGCGGCAATGTCGGCCTCGCCAATGGCGGTCGGCTGCTGGCCGTCGCGGCCACGCATATCCGTGCTCACCGTCCAGCCCCGATCCAGGGCAGCCCGTTCAAGCGCCCGGGCGGCCAGGAAACTGGTGGCAATGCCCTGGGGACAGGAACTCACAATAATCAGGTTCATAACGGCACCTCCCCATTGTTGTTATCCCCAGGCCAGGGGGTAACCCGGGTTTGTTCGACAAGTGAATGAAAATCCGACGCGGCCGGATTGCCGACACCGGCATGGCGCACGCATTCGGCAGATAGCGCCGTGGCAAAGCGCAACTGGGCCACAGTGGGTTCTCGGTGTTCTGTCTGCAGCAAGCCGTGCAACAGACCAGCCAACAGGGTATCGCCGGCGCAGACGGTGCTACGCGCGGACACCGGCGGGGGCTCGGACTGGTAGCTGCCATCGGGGCCGAACCAGAGCACACCGTCGGCGCCCAGGGACACCACAACATGAGCCAGGCCCTCGGCCTGCAACTGGGTGGCTACGTCCGCCACCTGTTGGCGGGACACCAGCGGACGCCCGGCCCAGGCCGACAGTTCCTCAATATTCGGCTTGATACCGAATGGACCCACCTGCAGACCGCAGGTGAGGGCGTCACCACTGGTATCCAGCCACACCGGTTTATCCACAACCCGGACCATGGCCACCAGATCGGCGACCGCTGCCGCGGGCAGACTCGCCGGCAGACTGCCACCGATCACGATGGCGTCATGCTCGGCTAGCAAAGGCGATAACTGATCCATCAAGTGGTCCAGGGCGTCTTCAGGCACCTCGAAACCGGCGCTGTTGATGTCGGTGACCCGGCCGTCCTGTTCCGCCAGCTTGATGTTGACCCGGTTGCGCCCGGGCACCCGCACAAAACGGTCAGTCAGGCCTTTATCGGCAAACAGCCGCTCGAACGGGGCCGCATTAGCCTCGCCCAGCAGACCGGACACGGTCACCTGATGGCCAAGGCCAGCCAGCACCCGGGCCACGTTGATGCCCTTGCCCGCCGGCTCCAGCCGGGTGGCTGTAGTGCGATTGACCTGGCCGGGTTCAAGGGCATCCAGCTCGGCATTGAGATCCAGTGCCGGGTTCAGGGTAATGGTGAGGATGCGCGCCATCAGAACGACTCCAGGGCATCGCGTACCTCAACCGCCGTGGCCTTGGACAAGGCCAGCCTGGCCCGTTCCCGGGCCGCATCCAGGGTGAAATCACGGATGCAGGCCTTGACCAGCGGCACCCGCCGGCTGGTGACAGACAGCTCGTCCACCTCCAGGCCAACCAGCACCGGAATCGCCTGGGGATCCGAGGCCAGCTCGCCGCAGACCCCGACCCAGCGGCCATGGGCGTGGGCGGCCTGCACGGTCATCTGAATCAATCGCAGCACGGCCGGATGCAGGGCATCGGAATCGGCCGAGAGCTGGCCATGGCCACGGTCGATGGCCAGGGTGTACTGGGTCAGGTCGTTGGTACCGATGGAGAAAAAGTCCACTTCCGGCGCCAGGGTCGGCGCCAGCAGGGCACAGGAGGGCACTTCGATCATCACGCCAATCTGCACGTCGGCGCAGGTGACCTCGGCCTGCACCCGCTGCACGATCTGCTTGGCGGCGCGGAACTCTTCCAGATCCTTGACCATCGGAAACATAATCCGCAGGGGCCGGTCGCCGGCGGCGGTCAGCAGGGCGCGGATCTGGGTTTCCAGGATCTCGGGCCGGGTCAGGGACAACCGGATGCCACGCATGCCCAGGAAGGGATTGTCTTCCTGGGGCAGCGGCCAGTAATCCAGCGGCTTGTCGCCACCGACATCCAGCGTCCGGGCCACCAGCGGCAGACCGTTGAGCGCGTCGAAAGCACTGCGATACTCATCAATCTGAGTCGCCAGATCCGGTGCTTCCGGATGGGCCATGAACACGAATTCGGTGCGCAACAGACCAATGCCCTCGGCACCGCGGGCCACCGCATCGGGTGCGTGCGCGGTATTGCCCAGATTGGCGCAGACTTCCACCCGGTGACCATCGCGGGTGATGGCGGGCTGGTGCCGCTTGTCGTGGGCCTCGGCCTGCAGGGCTGCCAATTGCTCCAGCCGGCGGGCAACCTGGGCCCGACGCTCATCACCCGGATTCGGCACCAGCGAGCCGCGCTCGCCATCGACCACCAGCTCGGCACCGTCAACCAGCTTCAGCACGGCATCGCCGGCACCCACCACCGCGGGTAGACCCAGCGCCCGGGCCAGAATGGCGCTGTGGGAGGTAGCACCACCGCGGGCGGTAACCAGCGCCCGAACTCGCGTGGTATCCAGCCGGGCGACGTCGGATGGCCCCAGGTCATCAGCCACCAACACATAAGGCTGCTCCGGCGGTTTTGGCATTTCCACACCGCAGAGGTTGGCCAGTACGCGCCGACCGACATCGCGCAGGTCTGCCGCGCGCTCGGCCAGCAGCCGATCCGCCAGCGCCTCCTGGCCCTTGGCGGCGGTATCGATGGCCTGCCACCAGCCGGCTTCGGCGGACGCGCCTTCGTTGATCGCTTCCAGAGCAGCCTGATACAGATCTTCGTCCTGCAGCATTTCCACGTGCACCGACAGAATCGGCGCGGCTTCGCCGCCCTCGGCCTGGCGAATCAGGGTGCGCAGCTGACTGTCGGCGGCATCAAAGGCGCGGTTCAGGCGCATGATCTGGGTTTCGCTGTCGACCGCGGTGTCCGGGTAAGTCAGCGTTGGCTGGCGCAGGACGAAAATCGGCGCCAGTGCCAGACCCGGCGATGCCGCCACTGCTTTCAGCGGCTGGTCGTCCGGCAAAGGCTCAGGTTCGTTCTGGGGCCGGGTCTGCGGTGACTGCTCGGCACGAAACGGCGCTACCGCTTCACCCAGGCCCTCAGTGATGGCTTTGGTGAGGGCGGCCACCGCCGCCTGGGCATCTTCGCCGGTGGCGGACAGGATCAGGGTCTGGCCCCGACGCGCGCCCAGGCCAATGATCCGGGTCAGACTGGTGGCGGAGACGGCACCGCCATCGCCTTCCCGCAAGCGCACCCGGATGCTGGCGTTATGACGGCGCGCCTCCTGCACCAACTGCTTGGCGGGGCGAGCATGCAAACCGTGGCTGTTCAGCAGGATGACACTGGCGGTGACGGCATCGGCCGCTTCACCAGACAGCCGGGCCAGCAGTGCCTCGGCCCCCAGACCTTCAATTGGCTCACCGGCGGTCAGGAATTGGTCCAACCGTTCCAGCAGCTCCTGACACTCGTCGCCCGGGCCGGCCAGGCAAAACACCCCCTGAAACTCGGGCCCCGGACGTTTCGGCGTCGCCAGTGACAACGCCGGACGGCGCGCTCCCCGGCTGTGGTGCACCAGCCACAGGCCCTGACCCAATGCCACCGGAGGCTGCCCGATGATCTCGGTGAGGAAATCGGTGTCAACACAGCGCAGGCTCTGCAGGCGAGCAGCGGCAATCAGTGCCAGTTCGCTGGCCGTGGTGGCCTCAAGCCCCAGGCACAGACTGTCCCGGTCGCATTTCGCCAGCACCGGCGGTTTGCTCAGCAAGGCCACCAGCTCTGCAGCATCGCCGGTGCGGGCCAGCTTGTCAGCCAGCCCCGGGGTATCCAGTACCCGGGTCAGATGACGAAGAATGTCCAGGTGCTCGTCAGACTGGGCAGCGATGGCCACCAGCACATACACCCGGGCACCGTCGTGCCAGGTCACGCCATCAGGAAACTGCAGCAGCCGGATGCCGGTATTGTGCACCGCGGTGCGGCTGTCCGGGGTACCGTGGGGAATGGCAATGCCGTTGCCCAGGACCGTGGACGACTGTTGTTCCCGGGCCATCATGCCGTTCAGGTAATCGGAGGAGGTGCGACCAGCGGCTTCCAGGTCCCGGCCGGCCTGGGTCAAGGCGTCCTGCCAGTCGACGGCGGTGGCGCCGAGTCGAACATCGTTGGCGGTCAGCGTCAGCATCGAAGTTGCCTCGCTTTGTTGTTGTGGTGAGCGTAAGTTTGGGGTTGCTGAATCGTGTCAGCAAACATAGAATCGATAATGAATCAGATATGATCGAAAATCAAGCAATCGCGTAATAGGACCTTCCATGACACTCGCCGAACTCGCCCGACTTGCCGGTGTATCCAGAACCACCGCCAGTTATGTCATGAATGGTCAGGGCGTGGCCCGGCGCATCAAGCCCGACACCATAGACAAGGTGCTGGCGATCGCCCGGAAGCACCGGTTTCAGGTCGACGCCCAAGCCGCAGCGCTGCGTGGCGGTGCCAGCAAGACCCTGGGTTTTATCCTGCCGGACCTGGAAAACACCAGCTACGCGCGCCTGGCCAAACTGCTGGAACAGGGCGCCCGTGCCCGCGGCTACCAGTTGCTGATAGCCGGCTCCGACGACAACCCCGAAACCGAAAAGGCTCTGGCGCAGGCTCTGAAAGCGCGGCGCTGTGACGCCTTGATCGTGGCCAGCGCACTGTCAGAACACGACCCTTTCTACCCCGACCTACAGGCCGATGGCCTGCCGGTGATCGCAGTGGACCGGGCTCAGTCGCCGGACCTGATTCGCTGCGTGGTCAGCGATAACCGGAGCGCCGCCGACAGCCTGACCCGCTCGGTGCTGACCGAAGGCTCCGGCACCGTGGCCTGGTTTGACGCCGTACCGGACCTGGCCATGAGCCGGGAACGCCGGTCCGGCTTTGAAGCGGCGGCCCGGAAATTGGGCTGGGCCACCGAGGTATGCAGCGGCGCCCGCTATGATCGGGCGACCGGCGCCGCCCTGATGCGGGACCTGCTCAGCCACCGGGCGCTGCCGGAAGCGCTGGTCACGGCCTCCTACACCTTGTTGCAAGGGGCACTGGATGTCCTTTTGGAACAGCCCGGCGGCCTGACCCCGGCACTGAAACTGGCGACCTTTGGCGACGACCGGCTGCTGGATTTCCTGCCGGTGCCGGTGCACTCGCTGCCGCAGAACCACGAGGCCATTGCCGCCGCCGCTCTCGACCAGGCCCTGGCCGCCATCGCCGAGCCACAGGCGCCGGTTCAGACGGTCACCATCAACCGGACCCTGAAACACCGTCCGGTTCGGACTCAACAGGCGACTCAAACCACCATCCCGGGAGCAGGGCCCGCACCGGTGGCTTGAGAAAGCGGTCGTCGATCAGCCAGATCACGCCCTCGTCCTCCGGCGTGCGGATCACCCGACCAGCGGCCTGGGCCACTTTCTGTAAGCCCGGGATCAGATAGGTGTAGTCGTAGCCGGCGCCGAACCGTCGTTGCAGACGGTCCTTGAGCAGTTCGTGCCAGGCGTCGAAGGGCGGCAGGCCCAGGGTAGCGACAAACGCCCCGATCAGCTGGTCGCCGGGCAGATCAATGCCTTCGCTGAACACCCCACCGAGCACCGCAAAGGCCACGCTCCCGGATTCGCGCCGGAAACCGTCAAGAAAGTCCCGCCGTTGCTGGGGACTCATGGCCGGCTGTTGTGAGCGCTGGGGGACCTCCGGGGCCTGCCGGGCCAGCACTTCCGCCACCTCATTCAGGTACTTGAAGCTGCTGAAAAACGCCAGATAGTGGCCCGGTCGTGCCTGGTACTGGCGGGCAATCAACTCGGCAATGGGTTGGGCCGAGGCCTGCCGATGGGCCTGACGGGTACTGATCCGGGGCGTGAACTGAACCTGCAACTGGTCCCCGTCGAAAGGACTGGGCAATGAGGTAAAGCGACTGTCCTCGGGCAGGCCCAGAAGATCCCGGTGATAGATGCCCGGATTGAGGGTTGCGGAGAACAGCAGCACCGAGCTGGCGGCCGCAAACCGCTCACGCAGAAAGTCCGCCGGCACCAGATTCTGAATCGTCAGCCGCGCCCGGCCCCGGCCCTCGCGCCGGAACTCGCACAGGGAATGGTCACCGAAGGAATCCGCCAGCTTCATGAACGCAACCGATTCAAACAGCAGCTCCTGCAGCGCCAGATCGGGCGGATTGTCGGCCAGGAAGTCGGTCAGCGCCGATACCAGCCCGAGCAGGCTGCCGGTCAGCGCCGACGGCAACTGCTCGAGAAAAACCGCGGCGTCACCGGCATCGCCATGGTCCCGGATTACCCCTTGCCAGGCCCGGGCGGTGCGATCCAGGTGTGGTTTCAGGACTTTCGGGGCGGTTTTCTTCAGCCGCAGAAGACGCTGCTGATCCAGACGCACCGAGTACATACCCCGGCCGCGATCCACCAGATTGTGGGCCTCGTCCACCAGCACTGATGCCTGCCACTGGTTTTGCCGGATCAGCCCGTGGAGCAGGGCAGACTGGTCGAACATCCGGTTCACATCGGCCACCACCACATCACTCCAGCGCGCCATTTCCTGGGCCAGGAAATACGGGCACAGCTGATGGCCGGCGGCGATCTCCGCCAGCCGATCCCGGGTCAGGGTGGTACCGACCTGCACCGCCTCGGCGCGGGCATCCGGCAACCGGTCGAAGAAACCCTTCGCCAGTGGACAAGACTCGCCGTGACAGGCCTTATCCGGGTGTTCGCAGGCGTCGTCCTTGGCCACCAGTTCCAGGGTCCGTAGTGGCCAGTCGTCAGGTTCGGGCTGGGCGGCCCGCAGGCGCTCGATGGCATCCACCGCCAGTTGCCGGGTGGTGTTGCGACAGGTCAGGTAATACAGCCGGTCCTGGCTGGCGGCGGGCATGGCCATCAGGGCCGGAAACAGCGTGCCCAGGGTCTTGCCGAGGCCCGTGGGCGCCTCCAACAGCAGGGTGCCGGCGTTCAGGGTGTTGCGGTACACGGTCTCGGCCAGCTGACGCTGCCGGGGCCGGAAATCCGGGAAGGGAAACCGCAGTGTCCGCAGGCGGGCATCCCGACGCTCACGGTGATCCGCCTCCCACTCGGCCCAGGCCTGGTATTTAGCGCACAGGGCTTCCAGTTCCTGCCACAGCTGCTCGGCACTGGCGGTTTCCGAGATCGGGGTTTCCTTGTCCCGGCCGGTATCGTAATACACCAGCACCAACTCCACTTTCTTACGGTTTTCCTGTCGGCACAGCAGCGCACCGTATGCCCGTAGCTGGGCCCGGTGCAGGGCTCGCTGGTGCTCCCGGACGCGGGACAGATCGCCCCGGTGGGTCTTGATTTCCTCCAGCCGGCCCTGGTGTGGGTGGTAGCCGTCGGCCCGACCGGAAAGCTTTAATCCCAAGCATTCTCCAGTCAGTAAATACTCACTTTTGTAACCATAGCCACGCCGGGACTGGATCGCCTGATGCCCGGCAATGCCCTCCTCGGAACTGGGCGCCGGGGTGTAGCGGAAATCCAGATCGCCATGGCGGGCGGCGAATTCACACAGGGTCCGGACCGCAACTTTCACGTCGAGGCTCCGTCGGCTTGCCAGCGCACGTAACAGACACTGGCAGGAATGCCCTGGTCGGCAAAGAAGGCTAGCCAGCGAATCTGGTGGTCCTGCAACCGATCACCCGGGCCTTTCACCTCGATCATCTGATAGCGCGGCGTAGACGCCGGCGCCTCCGGGTGGAACTGGATCAGATCCGGAAAGCCACTGCGGTGCTCGCGGATGTTCAGCAGCAGGCGCCGGAACAGCTGCTCCAGATCCGCGGCCGGAATACAGTCCAGGGCCAGATCCAGCAGTTCCGGCGTAAGCACTGGCCAGATCACGAACGGATTGGCGATGCCGTACTTGGCATCGTAGCTGTCGAGAATGCGGCGCTGGTAGCTGCCATCTGAAAGGGCGGCAAAACAGCGATCGAACGACACCTGTCGACGCTCGACAAAATCATCCCGGGTCAGGTCCGCGGGGCCGACGTGAAACGGGTGGAAAAAGGCGCCTGGCAACGGCTCAAAAATGGTGTCCCAGCACAGCAGGCCGAACAGGCCGGTGATCAAGGTGTTCTCGACATAGAACACCGGCGCCTGGTCCTGCCATAAATGTTGCAGCACCGAGAACTCCACCGAGCCGGTCGATGGCTTGGGCAATTCCACCGACCACTCCCGCAGCTGGGGAGAGCCGGAACTCAGGGGTGAGGGCTGGGCCAGCTTGGCGGCCAGCCGTTTCAGGATTCGGGCCAGGCCCTGGGCCTCGGCATCACTGAGGGCCTGTCGCTGCCAGGCGATGGCAATGGCCCAGGCTTCGTCAAAGCGTTTCAATCGTTCCAACAGCCGCAGCTGTTTCAGCCGGGCCTCGCGGTGGCCGCTGGCGGCAAACGCCGTCACCGCCAGTTCACGCTCACCCTGGCGTTCGGCCTGCCGGCCCAGTTCCAGCAACAGCCGGTTCCGCCGGCTGGTCAGCCAAGGATTACTCAATTCACCAGGCACCTCCGGCCAGACCTCAGCCGCAGACACGCCCTCGTCTAGCCATTGCCGACACTGATGCATGACCAGGTAACAGTCCACTTCCACCCGCTGGGCGAAGGCGCGGGAATCCGGTGTGAACGGTACTGGCTCGTAGCGCTGTTGCCCCAGCTCCACCAGCACAAAATCGGACCAGCTCTGGCGCAGGTTGCCGAAGAACATCAGCCGGATACGATCAAACAATCCCATTTGCTTCAGGCGCACCACCGGTGCCGCCGACTGGCGGAGCCAGTCCGCCAGTGGTCGCGGGTCGGGAAAGCGGTGGTGCAGGCTCTCCAACATCCGGGCCTTGGCCAGGGATTTTGGCAAGCCCAGGGCCTCGAGCTCGCCGGCAAACACCCGCCGCAACTCCGGTAGCGTGTACAGACGGAACAGCTGCTCAAGCTCCAGCAACGGCTCGGCATCCAGCCAGTCGTTGGCGAGCAGCGGCTCCAGGGCCACAGCTTCGGCCACCGCCAGCTCCGGGTAGTTGAGTTTGTCGGTGCGAAAATGTTCTCCGGTGCGCATCACCAGCCGGGTCAGCAGGGCCCGCGCCGGCATCGGCAGGGTCAGGAATCCGGTCAGCCGGCACTGCTCGGGGTCGGTCAACAGATCGGCGTGGTGATCCCGGACCCAGGCCACCACGGTCTCCATGTTTTCCAGGTAATACAGCGGATTTTCAAGATCCGCGGTGCCCGGTTTCCGGTACCTGGGTTTGGGTTTGGATCTGGGGCCGACCATGGTCCGGGCGATGCCTCCTGATGGCTGGTTCGATTGACGGCTGTCGGGGGTTGTGGCGGGCTAATGACCCGAGCCCGGCATTCTGGCGTATGCACTGACTCATTCACAGGAGAATGCCATGACCGCTCCCATTCTGATCACCGGCGCCGGCCAACGCATTGGCCTGGCGTTTGCCAAAGCCTGTCTCGAGCAGGGCCAGCCGGTGATTGCCACCTACCGCACCTATCGGCCGGCGGTGGACGCCCTGCAAAAAGCCGGGGCCGACTGCGTACACGCGGATTTTGCCACGAACGAGGGCATCGATGCCTTTATCGATACCCTGATGACGAAAACCGACAGCCTGCGGGCGATCATCCACAATGCCTCAGACTGGCTGCCGGAACGTAACGACACCGATCCGGGCGAGGTGATGCAGGCGATGATGCAGATTCATGCCATGACACCCTACCGCATCAATCTGGCGTGCCGGGCACTGCTGGAAAACAGTGAGCAACCCACCGACATTATCCACATGACCGATTACGTGGTCGAAAAAGGCAGTGCCAAGCACATCGGCTACGCCGCCAGCAAAGCGGCCCTGGCCAATCTGACCCTGTCGTTTGCCCGGCTACTGGCGCCCAAGGTGAAGGTGAACAGCCTGGCGCCGTCGCTGATCATGTTCAATTCGGGTGACAGCGAGGCCTACCGGGAAAAGACCCTGAAAAAATCCCTGATGGGCATTGAGCCGGGAGTGGAAGTGGCGGTGCAAACCCTGCAGTTCCTGCTCGACACCCCGTACATCACCGGGCGCAACCTGCCGTTAGACGGCGGCCGCCATCTGGCGTAAATAATCGCTGGTGATTACAAACGATCGGACGTGATAGGCAGTGATCAAAAGCGATCAGATGCCCAGTTTCGCCGGCTTCAGCTGAACCCCGGCGATTTTCCAGACACCGTCCACCAGCACCATGCGGTAATAGGCATCCCAACGTTTACCCTCGGGCCCTTGCAGTCGCACCCCCTGAATTTCAAAGGCGCCATGGGGCACCCGATCGGTAAATTCGATCGCGGTAGCGCTGTGGACCGCCGGGTACGCCTGCCGCACCATGTTGATAAACACGTCCGAGCTGCCGAAGCGGAGTTTGATACCCTCGGAGGCATGAGCCCAGGCCTGTTCCTGATCGTTGTTGGCGAAGGCTTCAATTTGCAGCAGGATCGTTTCCCGAATGTCGGAGTCCTTGTCGGCCGCCAGGGGCCGGGCAGTGAGCACCAACGCCAACACGACCAGGACAACCAGGAAGACCCGCGCAGTCAGGCTCGCGCGATTGTGAATGATGGCGATGCTGTCCATCGAGACACCCTCCATTGTTCATGTCATAGACAATACGCTTATGTCTGCGCCACAGATCCGTTTGCTTCGCCAAGATTCAACCAATTCCACCTGCTTTCTTGATTGTTTACTGCTTAATTTTTGACCTGTTCGAGCGCCGACCTCGTATACTTTTAAACGTCGACGACAAACCCGAGGTCAATGTCCTATGCACATGAACACCGGCGAACTGAAAAGCCACAAACACGATCCCATCTCCCTGTTGGAAATCGTCTCCATGGAGGGCCGTTACTACATGGCACGGTTTTACCTGGACGGCGTAGGCTATATCCTCACCGATACTCACGACCACGTCGTCATGTTTACCGGCGCCTGTGCCGTGCGGGACTTCTTCCACGATTACCAGGTGGAGACGACCGAAGTGATTCCGCCTACCGGCACCGACGAGATGATTGGCATGCCCGTAACCAGCACTGAAACCATGCGGGTTCCGCTCTGAATCCGGGCTGACCGAACCCGTTGATAACAGCGCCGGCAAAACGGGCCGGCGTTATCCCCTTTTGGCGAAAAATTCCCATCACCTTTTACCCGGACAACGGTCTTAAGGCGGTCTGATTCTGTGGCCACATGCGGTAACCTGTACCCTCAGGATTGAAACCCGCATTCGCACTGGATCTCCTCATAACAAGGACCCCCATGGCCGACCATTCCGCCATCGAACCCGGCTTCCATGCCATCCACGCCAACCACCTGGAAGACCTGCGCCGGGCCGTCGTGTTCGTGTGTCAGCAGACACCGCTGCCGCCTCTGGAAAGCGAAACCTTTCTGGTGCAGAGCAACGGCATTGCCCAGTGGCTGAAACTGGCACTGGCGGAGCAGCGGTCAGACGACGGTGGCGGCCTGGGAATCGCCGCCGGTATGGATTTCCTGTTCCCGGCTCGTTTTATCTGGCAGGCCTATCGGGCCGTTTTGCCGGCCGGAGATGTGCCGGAGCAGTCACCGTTCGACAAGCACCGCCTGGTGTGGCGGCTGTACCGGTTATTGCCGGAATTAGTCGGTCAGGACGAGGTATTCACGCCCCTGGCTCGCTTTCTCGACGGCAGCGATTCGGAGCTGCGGACTTTCCAGTTGGCCGAGAAAGTGGCCGATCTGTTCGACCAGTACCAGGTCTTCCGGGCCGATTGGCTCAGTGCCTGGGAGCAGGGCCGGGATGTGGTGATCACCGCCCGCAATGACGAAAAAACGCTGGACCCGGAGCGGCGCTGGCAGCCGGTGCTGTGGCGGCGCCTGGTTGAAGACGTGGGTGTCGACGCTCGCACCAGTCGCTCACAGATTCACACCCGGTTCATGGAGGTGGGCCAGACCGTGACCGCGCCGGCACACCCGAACCGTCTGCCCCGGCGGATCGTGGTGTTCGGGGTTTCCTCGCTGCCCCGGCAGGCGCTGGAGGCGCTGTACGTGCTCAGTCGCTTCAGCCAGGTGGTGCTGTGTGTGCACAACCCCTGCCAGTTCTACTGGGCCGACATCATCAGTGACCGGGAACTGCTGAAGGCGGAACGCAAGCGCGGCAGTGCCCATCCGACCTTGTCCCAGATCGACGACCCGGACCAGCTACACCAGCACGCCAACCCGCTGCTGGCGGCCTGGGGCAAGCAGGGCCGGGATTACATCCGGCTGCTGGACGAATTCGACAACCCGGACGAATACCGCAGCCGGTTCCAGACCCCGGACCAGAAGATCGACATTTTTTCCGAACACGGCCAGGCCGATGCCCCGCGTCTGCTGCACCAGCTCCAGAACGACATCTACAACCTGACACCACTGCGGGATATCCGGGACGAGCACCGCGAGGTGACACCGGCGCAGGATCATTCCCTGGTGTTTCACGATGCCCACAGTCCCCAGCGGGAAGTGGAAATCCTGCACGACCAGTTGCTGGCAGCATTCAACGCCGACCCGACCCTGCGGCCCCGGGATGTTATTGTCATGGTCCCCGACATTAACGTGTACGCCCCGCACATACAGGCGGTGTTTGGCCGTGACCCGTCCGACCGCACCCGCCACATCCCATACACCATCTCAGATCAGGGCCAGCGCCATCACGAACCGGTTTTGATTGCCCTGGAAACCCTGATGTCGCTGCCGCGCAGCCGGTTCGCCATGAGCGAGATCATCAGCCTGTTGGAAGTACCGGGCATCCGTGACCGCTTCGACATCAGCGAAGCCGAGATTCCGCTGGCCCGGCAGTGGGTGGAAGGTGCCAACATCCGTTGGGGCCTGCATGGCCGGCACCGGGAAAGCCTTGAATTGCCGGCGCACCTGGACCGCAACACCTGGCAGAAAGGCCTTCAGGCCATGCTGCTGGGTTACGGCATGGGCGATGACGAGCCCTGGGGCGGGGTTGAACCCTATGGCGAAATCGGTGGCCTGCAAGCCAGTCTGGCCGGCCGGCTGAACGACTTTGTCCACCAGCTGGAACGGCTCTGGCAGGAACTGCAGGAAACCCGTACCCCCAGCGGCTGGGAAACCCTGTTCTCGGCCATGCTCGAGCGCTTCTTTGATCAGCTTGAAGGTGGCGACCTGCTGTTGCTGAACCGGTTCCGGCGCCAACTCGAGCAGTGGCTGGACAATGCCCTGGCGGCCGGCCTGCAGGAACAGCCACTGCCACTGACAATCGTCAAGGACGTGCTGCTGGACGGCCTGGACGAAGGCGGCCTGAATCAGCGCTTTCTCGCCGGCAAGGTCAACTTCGCCACCCTGATGCCGATGCGGGCGATTCCGTTTCGCCGGGTCTGCCTGCTGGGCATGAACGACGGCGACTACCCGCGGTCTCGGCCGCCGGTGGATTTTGACCTGATGGCCGAGGACTATCGCCCTGGCGACCGCTCACGTCGGGAAGACGACCGTTACCTGTTCCTGGAGGCACTGCTGTCGGCCCGGGAACAGCTGTACATCAGCTGGGTCGGGCGCAGCATCCGGGACGACTCCGAACGGCCGCCGTCGGTCTTGGTAGGGCAGTTACGGGATCATCTCGACGGCCTCTGGCGCTGGTGCGGTGACGGCGATTTGCCGGTGTCCCAGCCAGTGTCCCAAGGACTCACCACCGAGCACCCGCTGCAACCGTTCAGCCGGGACTATTTCCCCCAGGCCAACGGCATCGCAGGCGACCCCGACAGTGCCGCCAAGCCGGTCACCGAGGTGCTGCGTGCCGGTACCCTGTTTACCTATGAGCGGGAATGGCGCGCCGCTCACGGCGGCGAATTGCCCGGCGCCGAACAGGCACCGCTGCCGTACCAGGAACCCGAGGAGCCGATTACCCTGAGCGACCTGGCCCAGTTCCTGAAAAAGCCCATCGATACCTTTTACCAGCGCCGGCTGCAGGTGCGCTTTGACGCCGTCGATGACGACGATACCGACAACGAGAATTTCGACCTGACCGGTCTGGATCGCTGGCGTCTGGACAACGAGCTGATCCAGGACAGTGTCCTGAAAGCCGGCTCGGAACCGGAGCTGCACGACCGATCGGAGCTCACCCTGGACCGGATGGCCCGGCGCGGCGATCTGGGCATGGGCGTGACCGAACACCGGTTGCGCACCGAACTGGCGGGCCGGCTGCCAGACCTGTTCGAGCGCTACCGCACTGCTCTGAATAGCTGGCCGGAAGCCCTGGCAGAGCCCATCACCCTGGACTACCGCTACAGCGACCCCACCGGCGCCGTCGAACTGGTGGACCTGATTGACGGCCTGCGTGCCAGTCCGGATGGCCAGCTGTGCCGGCTGGTCATTGCCCGCTCCAGCCTGCTGGCCGGTTCCGGTGCGGGCCGCCGGGTGCGCTACGCCAACCTGATGGCCGACTGGCTAATCCACCTGGCCGGCCAGCTCACTGACCGGCCCTTTGAAACCCTGATTCTGGCCAAGGAAGAAGGCCGGAAATTCCGCTTCCCGCCGATGCCGCCGGAGCAGGCCCGGGCCCAGCTGGACGCCATCCTGGCCGGCTGGATGCAGGCCACGACTCGGGCGCTGCCGCTGCATTGCGACGCCGGCTTCGCCTGGATCGCCAGCTACTATCAAAGCAAGAAATACCTGGGCGATCACGACCGCGCCATCGCCGAAGCCGAACAGGCCTACCAGGTTGCCCTCGAGCGCGACACCGGCTACCTGCGTGGTGCCTATGACAGCCCGGAGGCACTGCTGGCGAGCGGCGAATTCGAGGCCCTGCTGCATGCACTCTATGTTCCGCTCTGGGAAGCCGAGCAGGGCAAATCCGCCGCCGGCGCAGTGGGAGCAGAGGCATGAGCACCGACACCATGACACCCAATCCGAACCTGGATCCGTTAACCCTGCCGCTGCACGGTAGCACCCTGATTGAGGCCAGCGCCGGTACCGGCAAGACCTTCACCATTGCCATCCTGTACGTACGCCTGGTGCTCGGGCACCAGCAACCGGCGGACAGCCCGCTGGCCCAGGGCATGCTGCCGCCCAATTTGCTGGTAGTGACCTTTACCGACGCCGCCACCAAGGAACTGCGAGACCGCATCCGCACCCGGCTGACCCAGGCCGCCGAGGTGTTTTCCGACACCGCCGATGCGGCCACGGCGTCGCCGGAAACCGCGTTGATTTACCAGCTCCGGGACCAGAGCTATCCGGATCCATCATCCTGGCCGGACTGCCGCAAGAAACTGTTGCTGGCCGCGGAGTGGATGGACGAGGCCGCGGTGTCCACCATTCACGGCTGGTGTAACCGCATGCTGAGTGAGCACGCCTTCGACAGTGGCAGCCTGTTCAAGCTGACCCTGGAAACCGACCAGAGCGACCTGCTGGACGAGGTGGTCCGGGATTACTGGCGCACCTTCATCTACCCGCTGCCGCCAGCGCTGATAGACGATGTGCTCGGCCACTGGAAAACCCCGGGCGAGCTGCGCCTGGCGGTTCGCAACCTGCTGACCGAGGCCGAGCAGTTGGCCGCTTCCGAGGGCGACGTGAAGGCGGTCATCGAAGCGGTCCAGCGCCAGCGCCGGGATAGGGCCCAGCAGCTGAAAGACTATCCCTGGGCCAGCTGGAAAGACGAGGTTCTGGAGCTGCTGGATGACCTGCAGAAGGCCAAGCGCCTGCACGGCGGCAGTAAGAAAGCGATGGTTGCGGCCTGGGATACCCTGCTGGACTGGCAGGCCTCCGACACGCTGGTGCCGAACGGCCTGGACAAGGCCGGGTTCCAGAACCAGACCCCGACCGTGCTGCCAACCAAGCTCAAGGGCGACGAGCCGGCCCCCGACCATGCCGCCTTCACCGCCATTGAGGAACTGATTGCCTTCAGCCAGAGCCTGCCGAGCGCCAAATCTGACCTGCTTCGGCACGCCACCCGGTGGATCGCCAAGCGGCTGGAAGCCGAAAAACAAAAACGCTCGGAAATGGGTTTCGACGACCTGCTCACCCGCCTGGACGACGCCTTGCACGGCCCCCGGGGTGACCAGCTGGCAGCCACCATCCGCCGCCAGTTCCCGGTCGCGCTGATCGACGAATTCCAGGACACCGATCCGGTCCAGTACCGGATTTTCGACCGAGTCTATCGGGTCGCGGACAACGATCCACACACCTGCCTGTTGATGATCGGTGACCCCAAACAGGCCATTTACGGCTTCCGCGGTGCCGACATCTACACCTACCTGCAGGCACGCCAAGGCGCCCGCGAACGCACCTACACCCTGGGTCGGAACTTCCGTTCCGCCAGGCCCATGGTGCAAGCGATCAACCGGGTGTTCGAGCACGCCGACCGGACCAGTCGTGACGGCGCCTTTCTGTTTGGCCCCGGGGATCGCTCGCCACTGCCCTTCCAGAGCGTGGATGCCAACGGCACCAAACGCCTGTGGTCGGTCGACGGCGACTACCAGCCCAGCCTGACACTGTGGGCCCTTCAGAGCAGCGCCGAGGACAAGGCCGGCAACCCGAAAGGCCTGGCCAAGGGCGCGGCAACCGCGGATCTGGCCGAGGCCTGCGGCAGCGAAATTGCCCGCCTGCTGACTCTGGGCCAGCAGGGCCGGGCCGGCTTTGCCCACACCGACGATGCCACCGACCTGCAAGCCGTGCGCCCCGGCGACATTGCCATTCTGGTGAACAACCGGACCGAGGCCGGCGCGGTTCGCGCAGCCCTGGCCGAACGGCGCATCAAGAGCGTGTACCTGTCAGACCGGGATTCGGTGCTGACCTCGCCAACCGCCGCGGAAGTGCTGTGCTGGCTGCGCGCGGTGGCGGAGCCGCGCCAGCTGAGCCTGACCCGGGCAGCACTGGCAACCCCAACCCTGGCGCAATCCTGGCAGGACCTGAACCGGTTACTGACCGATGAGCTGGCCCTGGAGCGTGAAATTGAGCGTTTCATGGGCTACCAGCAGCAATGGCAGAACCAGGGCGTGCTGCCGATGCTGCGCAGCCTGCTGATGGACTTCGAGGTGCCCGCGCGCTTGCTGCCACGCCCGGACGGTGAACGCCGCCTGACCGATATCCTGCACATTGCCGAGCTGCTGCAGCAGGACAGCCTGCAGCTCGATGGCGAGCACGCCCTGGTGCATCACTTCACCCAGATCCTGCGGGCCGCCGACGAAGAGGACGAGCATCGCACCCTGCGCCTGGAAAGCGACGCCGGCCTGGTGCAGGTGATCACCGTGCACAAATCCAAGGGCCTGGAATACCCATTGGTGTTCCTGCCCTTCGGCACCTCGTTCCGGGCCCAGAAGGACTCCCAGGCCTGGGTCCGTTACCACGACGACCAGGGCAAACTGGTGACCGTGTTCGATCCCGGCCCGGACGACACTGCCCGGGCCGACCGGGAACGCCTGGGCGAGGACATCCGCAAACTCTACGTGGCGCTGACCCGGGCCCGGTTTGCCACCTGGGTGGGGGTCGCCGAAATCGACCAATGGTCCCAGAGCGGGCTGGGTTATCTGGTGACCGGCCAGGGTGGGGCGCAACAGCCTGAGCCGGGCGACAACCAGTCAGCCCTGACCGGGTGGCTGACAGCCGTGGCCGATGGCGAACCGGCGATCCAGGTGACGCCTCTGCCCGAACCCTCCGATTCCGGCTACCAGCAGCCAGCCCCGGATACCCTGGGACCGGCGCTGGTGTCCGAGCGCGAGGCCCGGGAGGACTGGTGGATTGCCAGTTACTCGGCCATTGAATACAGCGGGCTCAGCGGCACCGGTGTGGTGTTCCGGGGTGAGGTGGAAGATGCCGAGACCCAGAACCTGCTGGAGGAAAGCGCCCAGGACGTCGGCCCCGAATCCATGACCGGTGCCCCGGAGCCAGCGCTACCGGACGACCACCATGGCTTCCCCAAGGGCGCCGGACCCGGCACCTTCCTGCACGATGTCCTGGAGTGGTGCTGCCAGCAGGGCTTCCGGACCATCGCCGATAACCCGGCGCTGTTGCGGGACTATTTGAGCCGACGCTGCAGTACCCGGGGCTGGAGCTACTGGGCAGAAGCGCTTGAGCTCTGGGTGCTGGGGCTGATCCAGCAGCCGCTGGTGCTGCAGCGCGGTCAGCCCGAGCAGGTCAGCCTGGCCGAGCTGGGCCAGCTGCGACCGGAACTGGAGTTCTGGTTTGAGAGCCGCAACGTCAGCATCGGCCGCCTGGACAAGCTGGTTCAGGCCCATACCCTGAACGGGGCGGACCGGCCCAGGGCCGAGGCCGGGCGCTTCAACGGCATGCTCAAGGGCTTTATCGATCTGGTGTTCGAACACAACGGCCAGTACTACGTGCTGGACTACAAATCCAATGCCCTGGGCGACACTGACAGTGCCTACACCGACCAGGCCATGGGCGAGGCGATCCTGGACAAACGCTACGACCTGCAATACGTGCTCTACCTGCTGGCGCTGCATCGCCTGTTGAGTGCCCGGTTGCCGGATTATGATTACGACCAACACGTCGGCGGCGCGGTCTACCTGTTCCTGCGCGGCTACCGGGCCAGCACCGCCGGGGCCTTTACCGACAAACCGCCAAGGGCGCTGATCGAACAGCTCGATGCCCTGTTCGATGGTGAAACCGCGGCCGGGGAGGCCATGGCATGAGCAAGACCCGTCATTCCGATCAACAGTTCGCCCTCGATCTCGGCAGCGACATCGACACTGGCATGCCGGAACCGGCGCCCGCGCCGGCGATCGATAGCCAACAGCTGTTTGCCTGTCTGGACACCATGGATGCGCTGCTCGCGCAGTGGCAAGACCAGGACTGGCTGCGGCCCCTGGACGTCGGCTTTGCCCGGCTGATCCGCAGTCTCAGCGAAGAGCAGGGCGAAGCCCCGGCACCCTTGCTGCTGTTGCTGGCCGCTTTGACCTCGCATCAGGTCGGCCGGGGTCATGTCTGCATTGATCTGGGCCAGCTGCTGCTGGACGCCGAGGCGACCCTGGCACTGCCACCAGAGGACAGCATCGCCGTGGCGGCGACAGCCGATACCGAGACCGCACCGTCGCCCCGGGATATTCTGGCCAGACTCAACCTGGCTGACTGCCTGACCACTATTCACGATAGCTGTGCGGTAAGTGATGGTTCACTTACTACGCCACTAGTGGTGAACGACAGCCGCTTATACCTGCGCCGGTTCTGGCGCTACGAGCAACGGATAGCCGAGGGTATCCACAGCCGTCTGGCGTTGCCGTCGCCCCTGGCCGATACCACCAGTACCGCCTCAACTACCCTGAGCCAGGCCCTGGGGGTCCTGTTTGGCCACCAGAGCGAGGTCGATTACCAGCAGCTGGCCTGTGCCCTGGCCGCCCGCAACCGGTTTGCGGTAATTACCGGCGGCCCCGGCACCGGCAAGACCACCACCGTGGTCAAGCTGTTGGCGGCGTTGCAGGCGGTAGCCGGAACCACCTCAGACCGGGCCGACGGCCGCAAGTACCGGATCCGCCTCGCAGCCCCCACCGGCAAGGCCGCAGCACGGCTGAACGAATCCATCGGCGGCGCGGTCAGCGAACTGCCGCTGGCACAGTTGCCCGGTCAGGTCAGTCTCGATGACATCCCAACCCGGGTCACTACCCTGCACCGGCTGCTGGGTAGCCGGCCCGACACTCGCCAGTTCCGGCATAACCGGGACAACCCGCTGCTAGTGGATATCCTGGTGATCGACGAAGCCTCCATGGTTGATGTGGATCTGATGGCCTCGGTGTTCGAGGCGCTGCCGGGCTCGGCGCAATTAATTCTGCTGGGCGACAAGGATCAGCTGGCGTCGGTGGATGCCGGTGCGGTGCTGGGCGAGCTGTGCCAGCGCGCGGCAGCTGCCCACTACACCCCGGCCACCGCCGACTGGCTGACCGCCATCACCGGCCACACCTTACCCAGCGAGCTGCAGGACCCGGACGGCCAGCAGCCGGACCAGGCTGTGGCCATGCTGCGCAAGAGTTTCCGGTTCGACGAGCACAGCGGCATTGGCCAACTGGCCGAGGCAGTCAACACCAACCGGCTGGATGCCAGCACCCTGGCGGCCTGTCGCGACGGCGGCTTCAACGATGTGATCTGGCTGAATGGTGGCCGGCGCCGCCCGGACCGGGACAGCACCCTGGCGCTGGTGGCTAACCATGCCATCAGCGGCAGCCCGGAAGCCTTCCAGAACCGGGGCCAGGGCCGGCCCGGCAAGGATGGCGTGCTGGCCCCGCCCGTGGGCTATCGGCACTACCTGACCCTGCTTAAAGACGCCAAATTAGCCGCAGACAGCAGCCGGGAGCAGTGGGATCAGCTGGCGCGGTCTTTGCTCAAATCGTTCGCGGATTTCCAGATCCTGTGCGCCCTACGCAAAGGCCCCTGGGGTGTGGAAGGCATCAACGAGCTGGTAACCCAACAGTTGCTGGCGCACCGGCTCATTGATGGCGGCAAGACCTGGTACAGCGGCCGTCCGGTGCTGGTTACCGGCAACGATTACAATCTGGGTCTGATGAACGGGGATATCGGGATTACGGTGGAAGTGCCCTGGGACCGGGACCACCAGGGCCAGGCCAAGACCACGCCCCGGGTGGCGTTTCCGGCCTCCGACGGCACCGATGCCATTCGCTGGATTTCGCCAAGCCGGCTGCAGCAAGTAGAAACCGTATACGCCATGACGGTGCATAAATCCCAAGGCTCGGAATTCAACCACACCTGCCTGGTGTTGCCGGACCGGCTCAGCCCGGTGATGACCCGGGAGCTGATCTACACCGGTATTACCCGGGCCCGCAACTGGTTCAGCCTGATCACCGGCGATGCCGGGGTATTCCAGGACAGCGTGCAGCAACAGGTGGTACGGGCCTCCGGGCTGGCCCAGCGGCTCAGTCTGCGCTAGCCCCGGGCTCGCCGGTATCTGCGTCGGCGCCATGGTGCTGCTGCTGCCAGAGCTGGGCATAGCGACCGTTCCGGGCCAGCAGCTCGTGGTGATGGCCACGCTCGATGATCCGGCCGGCGTCCATTACCAGGATGGTATCGGCATCCCGGACGGTGGACAGGCGGTGGGCAATCACCAGGGTAGTGCGCTGCCGGCTGATTTCATTCAAGGCGCCAACGATGGCCTGTTCCGATAGGGAATCCAGGGACGAGGTAGCCTCGTCCAGGATCAGTAGGGGGGGATTCTTCAGGATCACCCGGGCAATCGCCACCCGTTGTTTTTCACCGCCTGACAACTTCAGCCCGCGCTCGCCAACCCGGGTCTCATAGCCGTCCGGCAGGCTGTGGATAAACTCCTCAAGGTGCGCCAGGCGCGCGGCCTCGTAAACTTCCGCTTCGCTGGCATCGGGTCGGCCATAGGCCAGATTGCGATAGAGGGTATCGTTGAACAGCACGGTATCCTGGGGCACCACGCCAATGGCCGAGCGCAGGCTATCCTGGGTGACCGAGCGGATGTCCTGGCCATCAATTAGGATGGCACCGGCATCGACGTCGTAGAACCGGAAAAACAGCCGGGCCAGGGTGGACTTGCCCGCACCGCTGGCACCCACCACCGCCACCGTGTGGCCGGCTGGAATTCTCACCGTCACGTCCTGCAGAATCGGCCGGTCGGGGCGATAGGCAAAATCGACATGGTCGAAGATGACCTCACCGCTGGTAACTTTCAGCGGCCGGGTATCGGGCGCGTCTTCGATGGCCGGCGCATCCCCCAGCAGACCGAACAGGCGCTCGACATTGACCAGGGCCTGACGGATTTCCCGATACACGAAGCCCAGGGCGTTCAGGGGAATAAACAACTGGATCAGATAGGCGTTGATCATGGTGAAGTCGCCCAGGGTAATGGTGCCACTGGCCACCTCCCGTACCGCCATGGCCATGATCACAATCAGCGCCACCCCGATGATCAGCGCCTGGCCGCCATTCAGTACCGCCAGTGACAGCCGGTTCTTCAGGCGGGCCTGCTCCCAGTCCTGCAGATCCTGGTCGTAAAGCTCGGCCTCAAAGGCCTCGTTGTTGAAGTATTTCACCGTTTCGTAGTTGAGCAGGCTGTCCACCGCGCGGGAATTGGACTGGTTGTCCCGGGCATTGGCCTCGCGCACAAACCGGGTCCGCCACTCGGTCACCCGGATCGAAAACAGCACGTAGATCACCACCGCCACCAGAATGGCCAGTACGTAGCCGACGTTGAACACCACCAACAAGATGCCGGCCACCATCAGGATTTCCAGCAGGGTAGGGACGATGTTGAACAGGGTGAAACGGAGCAGGAAACTGATTCCGTTGGTGCCGCGTTCGATGTCCCGGGCCAGGCCGCCGGTCTTGCGGTCCAGGTGAAACGCCAGCTCGCGGTTGTGCAGATGGCGGAACACCCGCAACGACACCCGGCGCATGGCGCGTTCCGCCACCCGGGCAAAGACCGCATCGCGCAGCTCACTGAACAGGGTGGCCCCAAAGCGCAGCAGACCGTAGACCAGCACCAGCAGCACCGGGATCCACAGCAGCAACTCGCCGCCGCGATTCTGATCGAGGTAGTCGACGATGTACTTGAGCGCCACCGGCGTGGCCACCGTGGCCAGTTTCGCCAGTACCAGCAGGCCGAGCGCTAACGCCACCCGGCCGCGGAATTCGGCCAGATAGGGCCAGAGCCCGGCGATCACCTTCCAGTCTGGTTTGTGGTGGGCTGGGTAGTCGTGATCGGCGTAGGCGCGCACAGAAAATTCCTTGTTGGACGGGGCAAAGCGACGGCCGCGGCCGTATGATGTGGAAACCGGATGGTACCGAACGGCCCCGGTGTCTGAGTGTACGCAAAACCCTGGAGGCAAATCATCAACAACCGTCATCGCCGCGCCCTGCAGTTGGTCATTGAATTCATTACGCCCTATCGCAGGGCCATGGTCGGCGCCCTGATTGCACTGGTGTTCACCGCGGGCATTACCCTGGGGCTGGGGCAGGGCCTTCGCATCCTGGTGGATCAGGGTCTGGCGACTGAATCGCCGGGCATGCTGGCGCGCGCCATCGGTCTGTTTTTCGTGCTGGTACTGGGCCTGGCCATCGGTTCCTTCGCCCGTTTCTACCTGGTGTCGTGGATTGGTGAACGTGTGGTGGCGGACATCCGAAAACGCGTGTTCAACCACCTGATCGACCTGCACCCGGGCTTCTTTGAACAGAACCGGGCGCTGGAAATCCAGTCCCGCTTCACTGCCGACACCACCGTGCTGCAATCGGTGATTGGCTCCACCGTCTCCATTGCATTGCGCAATGCCCTGATGCTGGTGGGTGGCCTGATCCTGCTGTTCGTCACCAACGCCAAACTCGCCAGCATCATCCTGCTGGGTTTTCCGCTGGTGATTGCCCCCATCCTGTTTTACGGCCGCCGGGTTCGGCAGCTGTCGCGCCTGAGTCAGGACCGGGTCGCCGATGTCGGCAGCTACGTGGGTGAGAACCTGACCCAGATCAAAACCGTTCAGGCCTTCAACCACCAGCCCCACGACCGGCGGTATTTCGCCGAGGTGTCGGAAAAAGCCTTCGCTATTGCCCGCGACCGGATTCGCCAGCGCGCCTGGCTGACCACAATGGCGATCACCCTGGTGATGGGCGCAGTCGGAATCGTGCTGTGGATTGGCGGCCTGGACGTGATCCATGGCCGTATTTCGCCGGGTGAATTGGCGGCCTTCGTGTTCTACAGCCTGCTGGTAGGCGTGGCGGCAGGTGCCATCAGCGAAGTCATCGGCGAGCTGCAACGGGCGGCCGGATCCGCGGCCCGGCTGTTCGAACTGCTGCAGACCCCCTCGACGTTTGCCCGGCCGGTACCGATCCAGGACCGGCCGGCCCAGATTAACGGCGCCATCGGCATCGAGTCACTGACCTTCCACTACCCCGGTCGCAGTGACCAGCCGGCACTGAACCAGCTGACCCTGGCCATTCAGGCGGGCGAGACCCTGGCCTTGGTCGGTCCGTCCGGGGCCGGCAAGTCCACCCTGTTCGATCTGCTGTTGCACTTCTACCAGCCGGAGCAGGGGCGCATCCTGATTGATGGCGTCGATACCGCCAACTGGTCACTGCCGGAGTTGCGGCGCTGTTTCGCCCTGGTACCGCAGAACCCGGCGTTGTTCCATGGCACGGTCACCGATAACATCCGCTATGCCCGCCCCGACGCCAGCGACGACGACGTGCGCCGGGCGGCCCAGGTGGCCCACGCCGACGAATTCATCCAGGGCTTGCCCCAGGGCTATAACACGCCCCTGGGTGATGCCGGGCTGGGACTGTCCGGAGGCCAGAAACAACGGCTGGCCATTGCCCGCGCCCTGCTGGCCGATGCCCCCATTCTGCTGCTGGATGAAGCCACCAGTGCCCTGGACGCGGAAAGCGAGCACCTGGTACAGGAAGCCATGCCGGCACTGACCCGGGGCCGGACCACCCTGGTGATTGCCCACCGACTGGCGACGGTGCGCGATGCCGATCGCATAGCGGTGCTGGATCAGGGCCAGTTGCTGGCGGTTGGCAGTCACGATCAGCTGATGGCAAGCAATGAGCTATACCAGCGCCTGGCACGGCTGCAGTTTCGGGATGAACCGGCCTGAACGGGAGATGTTTTCGCTGACCATTGCCACAGCACTCCACGATGGTCGGTTTGTGGTTCCTGCTCGTACTCCTTACACTGATTGATGAACCATTTCGAACCTGAACTCAGGGAGAAGGCAAAGTGAGCAATAAAGAATTGCAGGCACTCAAAGAACGCTACGTTGCAGCGGGCGCGGCAAGTCCCAACGAACAGTTTGCCGATCACGCCACCAACGCGGAACTCTGGGATGCGGACGGCAAGCGCATGATCGATTTCGCCGGCGGTATCGGTGTTCTGAACATTGGCCATCGTCACCCCAAGGTGGTGGAAGCGGTCAAGGCCCAATTGGACAAGCTGATGCACACCTGCCAGACGGTCATGCCCTATGAGGGCTACGTCAAGCTGGCGGAAAAGCTCAGCGGAATTGTGCCGGTACGCGGTCACGCCAAGGTAATGCTGGCTAACTCCGGCGCCGAAGCTTTGGAAAACGCCATCAAGGTAGCCCGTGCGGCCACCGGTCGCAGCAACATTATCTGCTTTGACGGCGGCTACCACGGCCGGACCTTTTACACCATGGCGATGAATGGTAAAGCCGCGCCCTACCAGACCGATTTCGGCCCGATGCCGGGTACCGTTTTCCGTGCGCCTTACCCGGTGCCTTATCACGGGGTCAGTGAAGATGAAGCCCTGCGTGGCCTGAAAATGACCATGAAGGCCGATTCCCCGGGCAAAGACACCGCAGCCATCGTGATCGAGCCGGTGCTGGGTGAAGGCGGTTTTTATGCGGCACCGACCAGCTTCCTGAAGGAAATCCGCAAGATCTGCGACGAGCACGGCATTCTGATGATCGTCGACGAAGTCCAGAGTGGCTTTGGCCGGACCGGCAAGATGTTTGCTATCGAGCACAGCGGCGTTGAGCCCGACATGATGACCATGGCCAAGAGTATGGCCGATGGCATGCCAATCTCCGCCATCGTGGGTACCGACAAGCACATGGACGCCTCCGGCCCCAACTCCCTGGGTGGTACCTACACCGGTAGCCCAACTGCCTGTGCCGCGGCCCTGGCCGTATTCGATGTATTCAAGGAGGAAGACATTCTCGCCAAGGGCCAACGTCTGGGCGAGAAACTGAAGCAGCGCTTCAGCCAGTGGCAGGAGCAATTTGCCCATGTCGACAACGTCCGAAATCTCGGCCCCATGGCGGCCTTTGAACTTGTCGAAAGCAAGGATAGCCGCGAGCCCAAGCCGGAACTGGCAGCCGCGGTGACCAAGAAGGCCAAGGAAAAAGGTTTGATCCTGCTCAGCTGCGGCATGTACGGCAACACCCTGCGCTTCCTGATGCCAGTCACCATCGAAGACGAGGTGCTGGAAGAAGGGCTGAACATCGTGGAAGAAGCCCTTAAGGAAGTTGGCGCCTAATGGGCTAAGCCCAAACCGGCATTACGCCAGCGGAAAACCGAAACCGGATCCGGGTCACCTAGTAGCACCCGGGTCCGGTTTTTTTATACCCGATCTGTCCACAATCCCGGTCCTCCCGACAGCTACGCCCCAAGTTAATGACCAAGGGAGGTGTTGACTAAAGAGTGAGCAATGCATGTTGTTCTTGCACCACAACAAATACAAGACAAGGAGCATGCAATGAATTCCATCCATCGAGTCGTGGCCGCCAGTGCGCTCGGGCTTGCACTCAGCCTGCCGGCCCAGCACACCCAGGCCGGCGCCTTCGTCCATCTGTTCGAATGGCAGTGGAGCGACGTTGCCCAGGAGTGCGAGACCTTTCTCGGCCCCAAAGGCTATAGCGCGGTGCAGATCTCGCCGCCGCAGGAACATATTCAGGGCGATGCCTGGTGGACCCGGTACCAGCCGGTCAGTTACCAGTTGCAGAGTCGAAGCGGAGACGCCGCGGCTTTTGCCGACATGGTCGCACGCTGTAATGCCGCCGGTGTCGATGTCTACGCCGATGCGGTGATCAATCACACGGCCGCTGGCTCCGGCACCGGTACCGCCGGTTCCTCCTATGACAGTGGCTCGCGCAGCTATCCGGTTTACAGCGGCAACGACTTCCACGCGCCCTGCGATATTTCACCATCCGACTACGGCAATAACGCCGACCGGGTTCGCACCTGCCAGTTGGTCGGCCTGCCGGATCTGGACACCGGCGCCAACTACGTTCAGGACACGCTGGCGGGCTACCTGAACCACCTGACCTCACTCGGGGTAGAGGGGATCCGGATTGATGCCGCCAAGCACATGTCACCGGGTGACATCGCCGGCATTCTGAACCGCACCAACGATCCACTGTATGTGTTCCAGGAAGTCATCGATCTCGGTGGAGAAGCGGTCAGTGCCGCTGAATACACCGGACTCTCGGACGTGACCGAGTTTCGCTACAGCGCCTCCCTGGGTGATGTGTTCAAAAACCAGAAACTGGCTTACCTGAATGGCTTTGGCGAGAGCTGGGGCTTTCTGGCCGGCGCCGATGCGGTGGTCTTCACCGATAATCACGACAACCAGCGCGGCCACGGTGCCGGCGGTAGCAATGTCCTGACCTACAAAGACGGCAGCCTGTACAACCTCGCCAACGTCTATATGCTGGCCTGGCCTTACGGCTACCCCAAAGTAATGTCCAGCTATAGCTTTTCCAACAGCGATCAGGGCCCACCGGCGCAGGGCGTTTACCAGGGCGGCAGCGCTCAGTGCGGCGGCGCCTGGATCTGTGAGCACCGCTGGGACGCTATTGCCAACATGGTCGAGTTCCGCAACGTCACCGATGGCACCGGCGTGAATCAATGGTGGGACAACGGCAACAACCAGATTGCCTTTAGCCGCGGAGCCAAGGGCTTTGTTGCCATCAACCGGGAAGGAAACGATCTAACCCGCGCCTTCTCCACCGGGTTACCGGACGGCGACTACCGCAACGTCGCCGGCAACGGCGCCTGCGTTTCGGTCAGCAATGGCCAGGTCTCGCTGACCGTGCCCGCCATGGAGGCGGCAGCGCTGCACGTCAACGCGGGCTGCGACGCGCCCCCTCCACCACCAAACGATCTGGCCACTGCTAACTTTCAGTGCGACAACGGCACGACCACAGCGGGGCAGAGCGTGTACGTGACCGGTGACAATGCGACTCTGGGTAACTGGGCGCCGGCCAATGCAATCAAGCTGGAGCCCACCAACTACCCAAGCTGGACCGGATCGATTGAGCTCCCGGCGCAGTCCACCGTCGAGTGGAAGTGCATCAAGCGCAGCGAACAGGACCCACAGGCCCAATTAGTCTGGCAGTCCGGCGCCAATAATGTGATGCAAACGGGCTCGGCCGGCTCCACCACGGCTACCAGTGGCAGCTTTTAACGCCTTCGAAAGCGAGCAAAATCGTCGTATACTGCCGGAACACTCTGTGTCCGGCAGTACCCATTCCCTGGTCTGCTGTCGTTCCCTGCATCAGGCTATCTATGACTTCACCAAGCAACACGTCCACCCCCGATCACAAGCCCAGACCCTGGGTCGACCTATTGGTCAGTATCGTCATTCCCTCAGTGATACTGATGAAGTTCAGTGGCGAGGCGCACCTGGGCCCGGTCAATGCCTTGATCATCGGCCTGGCGTTTCCACTGGGCTGGGGATTGTTCGAGCTGATTCGCTACCACAAGAAGAATTTCATCGCGGTGCTAGGCCTGATCAGTGTCGGCCTCACCGGCGGTATTGGCCTGCTGGAACTGGACGCGGGCTGGCTGGCGGTAAAGGAGGCTGCGGTGCCCGCGGTTATCGGTCTGGCGGTGCTGATTTCCACCCGTACCAAATATCCGTTGGTACGCACCCTGCTGTACAACCCAAAAGTTCTGGATGTGGATAAGATTCACCGATCGCTGGAAGAGAAGGGCAGTGTGGATGAATTCGAGGCGCGGTTGTTGAAGGCCAGCTACTTCTTCGCCGGTACCTTCCTGTTCTCATCGATCATGAACTACGTCATTGCCCGGTGGATTGTCACCAGCCCTTCAGGCACCGAGGCCTTCAACGAAGAACTCGGCCGAATGACTCTAGTCAGTTATCCGATGATCGCTATTCCCTCAATGATCATGATGATGCTGATTTTCTATTACCTGTGGCGCACCATCCGGCGCCTGACCGGCTACACGCTGGAAGAAGTGATGGCACCGCACCTGGCTGAAAAAGAAAAGAAAAAGTCGATGTCCCAGGAATAACCGGGAGCAGAAACAGGCATAAAAAAAGCGGCGCGGATCATAGATCCAGCGCCGCTTTTTTTTGCCCTGAGCAGGGCGTTCGTTACACGTCGAGGTTGGTGACTTCCAGTGCGTTGGTCTGGATAAAGTCCCGACGCGGCTCAACGTCGTCACCCATCAGGGTGGTGAAGATCTGGTCGGCGGCAAAGGCGTCCTCGATAGTCACCTTCATCATCCGACGGGTTTCCGGATCCATGGTGGTCTCCCACAGCTGTTCCGGGTTCATCTCACCCAGTCCCTTATAACGCTGGATGTTCAGGCCGCGCTGGGCTTCCTTCATCAACCAGGCCAGGGCGCCTTCAAAGGACAGCACGGTCTGCTTGCGCTCGCCACGCTGGATGTAGGCCCCGTCTTCAATCAAGCCATCAAGGGTCTCACCCATGCGCGCGATGGCAGCGTAGGACGAGGATTCGAAGAACTCGTGATTGAACACATGCTCATGGGGAATGCCGTGCACATAGATGGTGACCTTGGGCAGGAACAGGTCCCGCTCCGGGTCCTTGGTCACCGAGAAGGTGTACTTGGTACCGGTGCGGGTATCCAGAGCCAGGCCGTCACCCAGGCGTGCTACCCAGCGCGCCACCGACTCTTCGTCGCGCAGGTGCTCGGATTTCAAGGTCACGTTGTCCAGCATCTGCTCCAGCACCTTGGCCGGGTAAGCGCGGGACAGACGTCCGATCATGTTCATCACCGCCTGGTAGTCCTTGACCATGGTTTCCAGCGCGGAATCCTTGATTGCCGGAGCATCCGGGTTAACGAACAGCTGAGCGCCTTCCAGAGCGGTCTGGGTCAGGTAGGCTTCCTTCGCCTTCTCATCCTTCAGGTACTGCTCCTGCTTGCCACGCTTAACCTTGTACAGCGGCGGCATCGCGATGAAGACATGGCCACGCTCGATGATTTCCCGCATCTGGCGGAACAGGAAGGTCAGTAGCAGGGTACGAATGTGCGAGCCGTCAACGTCGGCGTCGGTCATGATGATCAGGGAGTGGTAACGGAGCTTGTCCGGGTTGAACTCCTCGCGCCCAATACCACAGCCCAAGGCGGTGATCAGGGTGCCGACTTCGGCAGACGACAGCATCTTGTCGAACCGCGCTTTCTCAACGTTCAGGATCTTACCCTTGAGCGGGAGGATGGCCTGGGTCTTACGGTCACGACCCTGCTTGGCACTGCCCCCGGCGGAATCACCCTCCACTATGAACAGTTCGGACAGGGCAGGGTCCTTTTCCTGACAGTCAGCCAGCTTGCCGGGCAGACCGGCGATATCCAGCGCGCCTTTCCGGCGAGTCATGTCACGGGCCTTGCGGGCGGCTTCCCGGGCGCGGGCAGCCTCAATCATCTTATTGACGATCAGCTTGGCCTCGTTCGGCTGTTCCTGCAGGTAGTCAGCAAAACTCTGGTACAGCTCCTGCTCGACCGCCGTTTTCACCTCGGACGAAACCAGTTTGTCCTTGGTCTGGGAGGAGAACTTCGGATCCGGCACTTTAACACTGATGATGGCGGTCAGGCCTTCCCGGGCGTCGTCACCGGAAGTGCTGACCTTGGCCTTCTTGCCTAGGCCTTCGTGCTCAATGTAGTTGTTCATGGAGCGGGTCAGGGCGGCCCGGAAACCAGCCAGGTGAGTACCGCCGTCACGCTGGGGAATGTTGTTGGTGAAGCAGAAGATATTTTCCTGGAAGGCGTCGTTCCACTGCATGGACACTTCCACGACGATGCCGTCTTCGCGTTCACGGTTAAAGTGGAACACCCGGTTGATCGGGGTCTTGTTGGTGTTCAAGTGCTCAACAAAGGCACGCAGACCGCCTTCGTATTCAAACACTTCTTCCTTGCCGCTCCGCTCGTCGGTTAGACGGATGCGCACACCACTGTTGAGGAACGCCAGTTCCCGCAGACGCTTGGCCAGGATGTCGTAATGGAATTCGATGTGGGTAAAGGTTTCCGGCGACGGAATGAAGTGCACCTTGGTGCCCGACATCTCGGTTTCGCCCACTTCACCCAGAGGGGCGTTAGGCACGCCGTGGGTGTAGGTCTGCTCGTACACCTTGTTGTCACGACGAATGGTCAGGGTCAGGGTCGAGGACAGGGCGTTAACCACCGACACACCAACACCGTGCAGACCGCCGGAGACCTTGTAGGAGTTGTCGTCAAACTTACCGCCGGCGTGCAGTACAGTCATGATGACCTCTGCAGCGGATACCCCTTCCTCTTCGTGCAGATCCACCGGGATGCCGCGGCCATTGTCCTTAACGGTAATGGATTCGTCCGGGTGGATGATAACGCCGATTTCGGAGCAGTAGCCTGCCAGAGCTTCATCGATGGAGTTATCCACCAACTCAAAGACCATGTGATGCAGGCCGGTGCCGTCATCGGTATCGCCAATGTACATGCCGGGCCGCTTCCGTACCGCATCCAGTCCTTTCAAGACTTTGATACTGGAGGAATTGTAATTCGATTCGCTCATTCGAGACTCCTGAAGGGTGTACCGGTGACCGGCCTACTCGCCGTCCGGGCGATGGTAAGTCCGGCAGGTCCGGCTTTATTCTTCCGTCAATTTGCCATGTTCCACGTGGAACATTCTGTACTCCGGTGCCTGATTGTCGGGCCACAGGGCGTCGGGCAGCGGGTGTTCGATGGAGGTAATGAACACCTGGCAACGCAGTGCCTGTAGCTTTCGAGCCAGCATGGCCCGGTGACCCACATCCAGCTCGGCATTAATATCGTCGAGCAAAAACGTCACCTGCTTACCCAGTTCACTCAACACCATGCCCTGGGCAATCTTCATCAAGATAACAAGGGTTTTCTGCTGGCCTCTGGAAAAGGTTTCCGCTACTGGCCGGCCCTGAAATTTTAACCGGATGTCGGCTCGATTCGGACCATACAGGGTATGCCCCATCCGACGTTCCTGTTCCCGGTGACTGGCCAGGATATCCTGTAATGACTGACTGCTATCCCAACCTGGATAGAACTCAAGTTTCAGACCCTGAGTCCATCCGACATCGACTTCCTGAACCAGAGTCTGGAACGCTGCCTTGAACCGATCGAACGTGGTTTTTCGGGCCGCGCTGATGCGGTCACTCAGGGCCACGTACTGGCTATCCCAGACCCGCAGCAGGGCTTCGTCTAGTCTACCATTTCTTAGCGTTTGATTCCGCTGTGACGTCACTCTCTGACACTGTTGCCAGGCCGAGGCAAACGAAGGTTCCACGTGGAACACGGCCCAATCGAGAAATTGCCGGCGTTTGCCTGGGCCACCGGCAACAATGTCAAAAACACCCGGGTCAATCACCGATACCGGCAGATGCATGGCCAGCGACGACAGACTGCGAACGCCTTCGCCATCGACCCGCAGGGTGGTTTCCTTCTGGCTGACATCCCGGGCTATCCCGAGCCGATGGGCCACGCCAGCCGCGTCGGGTTCCGTCGACGCATCCAGGCCCCGATCCAGCCCACCGAAGACGGTGAACTGTTGCTCGCCATGACTGACCACCGCCTGATGTCGGCTGACCCGAAACGACCGCCCCAGCCCCAGATAACCAATTGCCTCCAGAACACTGGTCTTGCCGCTGCCGTTTTCGCCGTACAATAAATTGAAGGACGACGAGAAACTGACCGGGGTCGGGGATAGGTTCCGGAAGTGCTGAGTCTGGAGTTTTACTAACGCCATAAAAACGGGAACTCAACGTGGCGAGGAGGGGAGTTTGAAGCGACCAAAAAAAGCAGCGTTACCACTCGTGTAACGCTGCCCTAGTGTACAAAAGCCCGCCCGGTAAGGCGACCGCGTTAATGGAGCATGTTCAATCGTTCATCCATGAACACATCCATTTCAGGCGCCAGGATGTGGACGTAGCGATCGAAGTAGAGGAACTGTTTCAGCAGCAAGGCAAACTCCCGCGGAAAATGCAGGCCGTGGCTCTCGCCGATTTTCACCATATCCATCAGGATGTGGTTTACATCGTCTTCGGCCTGATCTGCCTCGTACGGCACCTGATCCGGTACCATCTTGTCCATCTGCTGATACAATCGGCGCAGGTCCGCCGCCAGTTCATCCACCAGTACTGTCTGATGCGTTACCCCGATCCGAATCATGGCGTCGGCCATGCCTTCGAAGTTACCCACCATCACCGACGAAATGAAATCACTGACCGCCTGCCAGGTGTCCGGCTTGATCCGCCCGACAATGCCGAAGTCGATAAAGCCGACCCGACCGTCCTGCAGCACCATCAGGTTACCGGCGTGAACGTCAGCGTGAAAAAATTCACACTGGGTCAGGCTGGCGAACCAGGTGTTCATCGCCGTGATCAGGGTCCGCTCCGGGTCCCGTGCGTAACCCCGGATGCTTTCCAGGTCGGTTAACGGAACGCCGTGGAAACGCTCCATAGTCAGTACCCGGCGGGTGCTGCAATGTTCATACACCAGCGGTACCGTGGCGTCTTCATTGTGCGTATCGTTCAGGAAGTTGCGAAACACCTTCAGGTTATTCGCTTCCTTGATGAAGTCACATTCCTCCATCATGGTGCGCTGGATTTCCTCGACAATCCCGGACAACGAGGTCCAGGATAGTTTCGGCGCCAGCGTCTCCAGGATGCGCGCCGACAGGTACAGGAAATTCAGATCAGTCAGCAGGATGTTTTCCACACCCGGCTTCTGCACCTTGATGACTACATCCTCACCGGTTACCAGCCGTGCCGCGTGAACCTGGGCAATGGAGGCTGACGCCAGCGCCACCGGATCAATATCCGCGTATACCTGGTCAAGCGGCCGATCCAGTTCGTCGCTGATAATCTTCTTGATCACACCGAAGGGCAGGTTGGGGGTTTTATCCAGGCAGTACTGGAATTCCTCCACATACTCCTTCGGGAAGAAGGTGGGCGAGCTGGCAATGAACTGACCCAGCTTGATGTAGGTCGCGCCCAAGGATTCGAAAGTCTGCCGTAACAGACGCGGGGTAGGGGGGCGATCGCCCCGAACCCAATTGACACCGGTACGCCCCAGCACGGACAGGGTTTGTCCAATCCTGAAGGCGCCCTTGATTCCGTTCGTCACGGTGCCCATGGTGATTCTCCTATAGCCGCATCGGCATAACGACGTACAGGCAGCGATTGTCCATCTGGGACTCGATCAGTGCACTGCTGTTCGGATTGGACAGGGTGATTTTCACCTGGTCGTCATCCAGTGCGTTCATCACATCCACCAGATAACCAACGTTGAATCCAATCTGCAGGGATTCACCCTGGTACTCCACCGGCAGTGCATCTTCCGCCTGCTCCTGGTCCGGGTTGTTGGCAAACACCTGCAACTCGTTCGGTGCCAGGTTCAGCCGTACCCCGCGAATGTTTTCGTGGGACAGGATACCGGCACGCTGGAGAGTGTTCTTCAGGGTTGCCCGATCGGCCAGGACTACTTTGTCGCCACCTCTGGGGATAACCCGGTTGTAGTCCGGGAACTTGCCCTCGATCAGTTTCGAGGTGAAGGTATAGGCACCGACAGTGGCCCGCAGGTGGTTATCACCGATTACCAGGGTCACCGGTGTTTCCACATCATCCAGCAGCCGGGCCAGTTCCAGCACACCCTTACGGGGCACAATCACCTGCCGCAGTTCCGGACAACCTGTGGATAACTCCAGGTGCGCCATGGCCAGCCGGTGGCCGTCGGTGGCGACGGTACGGACATGGCCCTGATCCACTTCCAGCAACAGGCCGTTCAGGTAATAACGGACATCCTGCTGGGCCATGGCGAACGCCGTGGCATCGAACATCCGCTCCAGTTCTTTCTGGGGCAGTTCCAGACGGAAGCTTTCGGCTTCGTCTTCGACATTCGGGAAATGCTCCGCCGGCAGTGTCGACAGGGTAAAGTGACTTTTTCCACAACGCAGGTGCAACCGGTCACCTTCGAGCCCAAGCTCCAGGGGCGCTTCTTCACCCAGCGCCCGACAGATGTCGGCCAGCTTACGGGCGGGCACGGTGATCCGGCCAGGCTGGTCAACGTGCACCGGAGTTACCCGAGCCACCAGTTCCACTTCCATATTGGTGCCGGTCAGCGTCAGAGTATTATCTTCGGCTACCAGCAGAACATTCGACAGCACCGGCATGGTCTGTTTCTTTTCCACCACGCCAGCAATGCTTTGCAGCGGGGTAAGCAGGGATTCACGGCTGATCGTCAGTTTCATGGCACTCAGCATTCTTTTAAGTTGAAGGGTGAATGTTTTGCGCTAACGCCCGGCATCAGGTGGTCAGCAATCTCATAAAGTTCTGATAATCCTCGCGGATACCCGGATCAGTCTCCTGCAGTTCCACGATTTTCTTGCACGCGTGCAGCACGGTGGTGTGGTCACGGCCACCGAAGGCGTCACCAATTTCCGGCAGACTGTGATTGGTCAATTCCTTGGACAGCGACATCGCCACCTGGCGTGGCCGGGTCACCGTCCGGGTCCGACGCTTGGACAGCAGGTCGGCCACTTTGATCTTGTAATACTCCGCCACGGTACGCTGAATGTTGTCGATGCTGACCTGCTTCTCGTGCAGGGCCAACAGATCTTTCAGACTCTCCCGAATAAACGGCGGGGTAATTTCCGACCCGGTGAAGTGAGCGTTCGCTATCACCAAACGAAGCGCCCCTTCTAGTTCCCGCACGTTTGAGCGGATCTTCTGGGCAATAAAAAAGGCCGCTTCACTACTGAGTTTCACGTTCGCCTGGTCCGCCTTCTTCATCAGGATGGCGACCCGGGTTTCCAGTTCCGGTGGTTCCACCATCACCGTCAGGCCCCAACCAAACCGGGACTTCAAGCGCTCCTCCATGTCGACAATTTCCTTGGGGAAGCGATCACAAGTCACGATGACCTGCTGTCCGCCTTCAAGCAAGGCATTGAAGGTGTGGAAAAACTCCTCCTGGGAGCGCTCCTTGCGGGCGAAAAACTGAATATCGTCGATCAGCAGCGCGTCCACCGACCGATAGTAGCGCTTGAACTCGTTGATCGCGTTCAATTGCAGCGCCTTCACCATATCCGCCACGAACCGTTCGGAACGCAGGTAGGCCACCTTGGCTCCCGGTTTGCGCCGAACGATCTCGTTACCAATCGCGTGCATTAGGTGGGTTTTACCCAGACCAACGCCGCCATAGAGGAACAACGGGTTGTAGGCGCCGCCCGGATTCTCCGCAACCTGCATGGAAGCGGCCCGGGCCAACTGGTTCGACTTACCTTCCACAAAGGTATCGAAGGTGAAGCCTTCATTCAGGAAACTCTGGTGCTTGATGTCGCCCTCGACCTGAACCGACCGCCGCCCGTTACTTGGGTTACTTGCTTTGGCGCGCACCGAGGTATTGTCGCCGGCACTGACCGCGACACCTTTTTCTTCCTCGGTGACCCGGCTGCCGCTTTCTTCCTGAACCGAGCCACTGGATCGAACCGGGACCTCAGACCGGCTCACCGGCTCACTGTTCCGAGGCGCAGAGCCAACCTTCATATTTACACGGGGAGCCTGGCCTCCGTTCAGATCCTTCAACACTTCTTCTATACGCCGAAGGTATTTCTCATTAACCCAGTCCATAACAAACCGGTTGGGGGCAAACAACATCAGCTGCCCCTCCCGGAGATCGGACTGCAGGGGTCTGAGCCAGGTGTTGAACTGTTGTGCGGGAAACTCGTCCCGGAGTACTTCAAGACATTGATGCCACATGGTGTTCGGCACGACAGCCTGCTCCCGATAACCCAGAAATGTCTCAGATCAGAATAGCGAGACATCCAATCCAAAGAGGTAACGCGAGATTCTAACCCGACGGGCCCACCAGTGAAAGACCGCCGACTATTTCATGAACAGGCTGTGGAAACAAATTAGCAAATTTATCATTTAGTTACAGACTTACCTACAGCCTTGTGTACAGAAAATTCTTTCAATAATTGTTATCCACACCCCCCTGTGTACACCCTGCCTTCAACCCTGTGTGAAACCGTAGGACCGAACGGTGGATAACCAGGAGGTGATCACCCGAAAGCACTTATGCACAATTCGTGGCGCCACTGTCCACAGGGCTCATCGGTACTTGTAAGCCCCCTTATCATCTCCGTAACTTACTGACTAAAAGCCTTTTCCATTGCTTATCCACAGAAAACAGCCTCAGTAATAACAGTAATAATTAATCCTTAAAGAGAATTCTAAAAGAACCTATAGATTTTATTATCTGGTCTGATTTGTCCGGCCAATGGGCACCTGTGAAAACCACTTATCGATACCCATTGAACTTTCCCCCGCATTTGCATATCATGCCGCTCCTGTTTTGGCTGTACATTTTCCAGCCACATACGAATTTTCAACTTACGAATTGTGAGATCATCACCATGAAGAGAACGTTTCAACCAAGCGTCCTGAAGCGTAAGCGCGTACACGGTTTCCGTGCCCGTATGGCCACTGCCAACGGTCGCAAGGTTATTTCCCGTCGTCGTGCCAAAGGCCGCGCACGTCTGTCAGCGTAACCAGCGCGCCTCATGAAGGCTTTGAGTTTCCCGAAATCGCACCGTCTGCTCAGACCGGCTGATTACGGCAAAGTCTTCGATGACGTACAGCTGAAAGTTCCGCACAAGAATTTTCTGATCCTGGCAACACCGAATAATCTCGGGCACGCCAGGATCGGTTTGATTTTTTCCAAGAAAAATCTGAAACTCGCGGTCCAGAGAAACCGGATCAAGCGACAGGTTCGGGAAACTTTTCGGCATCAGACCGATTACCCCAGCCTGGATATTGTCGTACTCGGTCGCCAGGGGCTAGCCAATCTGGAAACCCCAACGGTAACGGCCGCACTTAACGATTTGTGGCGTCGACTAAAGCGGAAACAACAGCAATCGCTACCTGCGAACGCTCCATCAGCACAACCAGCCGGCAAAGGATCGGGTTGATGCGTAAACTCCTGCTTGCTCCTATCCGTTTCTACCAGTACGCACTCAGTCCCCTGATGGCCAGTCATTGCCGCCATTATCCAACCTGTTCTCAATACGCCGTTGAAGCGATCACCCATCACGGTGCGTTGAAAGGACTGATTCTCGCTACCCGTCGGTTATTGAGATGTCATCCCTGGGCCGAGGGTGGTTATGATCCAGTGCCGGGTATGGCACAATCCGATTCCAGCAAGGCCGTAACACCCTGCCTTCAGGCGAAGCACTCCCACACTACAACCCAGACCAGACAGTAACTCTATGGATATTCAACGCATCGTATTATTTGCCGGCCTGGCTATTGTCAGTTATCTGATGGTGCTTGCCTGGAATGAGGATTACCATCAGCAGCCGCAAACGGAACAGGTGGCCCAGACCAATGCCGGTTCTACCACCGGCGGCGAAGACAGCATGGTGCTTCCTGAGCAGAACCAGAGCACAGGCACCAGTGAGGAGTTCAGCACGCCGGAGAGCGGAGAGCAGATTGCCACCGCGACGGATTCCGACATCACCGTTGAAGACCAGTTTGTTACCGTTCGCACCGACGTCTTCGAGCTCACCATTGACCGGGTCAGTGGCAATCTTATCCACAGCTCACTGACCGATTACGACAAGTCCCTGAACAGCCGGGAACCGCTGAAGCTGCTGACCAACACCAACAGCCGCACCTACGTCATGGAAAGTGGCTTGATTGGCCGCAATGGTCCGGATAGCCGTGCCAATGGCAGCGCGCCGGTATACCAGACCAACGCTGATAGCTATGAGCTGTCTGAAGGCCAGGACCAACTGACTGTGGACCTGACCTACACCACCGACGACGGCGTCAAGATCACCAAGCGCTATCAGTTTGAGCGCAACAGCTATGAAATCGGCGTGCGCTACCTGATCGATAACCAGTCCAACGAGACCTGGAAAGCCAACTTCACCGGTAAGATCGTCCGGGATCAGGCACCCGACCCGACCGCTCAGAACAGCATGGGTATTCAGGCGTTCCTGGGCATGGTGATGAGTTCTTCGGAGGATCCGTACGAGAAGTTTGATTTCGGTGATCTGGCCGAAACTCCGGTGAATCAGTCCGTTACCAACGGCTGGCTGGCGTTCCTGCAGCACTACTTCCTGGCGGCATGGGTACCCGAGCCTGATCAACCGGCTCAGTTCCAGACTACACGTCGCGGCCCTCTGTACGTGATGGGCTTTGTCTATCCGGCCACTACGGTGGCGTCCGGTGACACCGTGGAAGTGGGCGCCCGTGCTTACATCGGCCCGAAGATTATCGATCGACTGGAGAATGTCGCACCGAACCTGGATCGCACCGTCGATTTCGGTTTCCTGTTCTTCATTTCACTGCCGCTGTTTATCATCCTGGAGTGGTTCTACGGCCTGGTAGGCAATTGGGGGGTCGCCATCATCCTGCTGACCGTGCTGGTCAAGGCGGTGTTCTTCCACCTGTCGGCCACCAGCTACAAGTCGATGGCGAAGATGCGTGCGGTGGCGCCGCAGTTGACTCGCCTCAAGGAACTGTACGGCGACGACCGACAGCGCATGTCCCAGGAAATGATGGCGCTGTACAAGCGTGAGAAAATCAATCCGCTGGGCGGCTGTCTGCCGATCCTGGTGCAGATGCCGGTGTTTATCTCCCTGTACTGGGTACTGTTCGAGAGCGTGCAGTTGCGTCACGCCCCGTTCATGCTCTGGATTCAGGATTTGTCCCAGATGGATCCGTACTTCATTCTGCCGATCCTGATGGGCGCCAGCATGTTCCTGCAGATGCACCTGAACCCGACACCGCCGGATCCGATGCAGGCCAAGATCATGAAGATGATGCCGCTGATCTTTACGGTATTCTTCCTCTGGTTCCCGGCCGGTCTGGTACTGTACTGGCTGGTGAACAATATTCTGTCGATCAGTCAGCAGTGGTACATTACCCGCAAGATTGAAGCAGAGACGGCTGGGAAAAAGTACTAACAACCGGTACTTTTGACCCGACCCAGACAGAGGCTCCTTCACGGAGCCTCTGTTGTTTGCGCCCGAAGGAATGTTCATGAGCCAGACAGCAGACACGATTGCCGCTATTGCCACTGCCCCCGGCCAGGCCGGCGTGGGGATTGTTCGGGTGTCGGGCCCAGCCGCCGCGGACATCGCCCGGCAAATGCTGGGCTTTATCCCCAAGCCGCGATACGCCCATTACGGCCCTTTCCTGGACCAGGATGGTGGCCTGATCGATGAAGGCATCGGATTGTTCTTCCCCAACCCGCATTCGTTCACCGGCGAAGATGTGTTCGAACTCCAGGGCCATGGCGGTACCGTTATCCTTGACCTGTTGTTGCGGGAAGTCTGCAGCCATGGCGCGCGGCTGGCGCGTCCGGGTGAGTTTTCCGAGCGGGCGTTTCTGAACGACAAGCTGGATCTGGCACAGGCCGAGGCCATCGCCGATCTCATCGAAAGCAGTTCGGAGCAGGCCGCACGCTGCGCCGTGCGTTCCATGCAGGGGGTGTTCTCTCGTCGGGTGGACGACCTGGTGGATGCGGTGACTCACCTGCGCATCTACGTGGAAGCGGCCATCGACTTTCCCGAGGAAGAGATCGATTTCCTGGCCGACGGCAAGGTTGCCGGTGATCTGCAGCAGCTGCTCGACCGGTTGGAGATCATCCTCGGTGAGGCCCAGCAAGGCACCATTCTCCGGGATGGCATGAAGGTGGTGATTGCCGGCCGCCCCAACGCCGGCAAGTCGAGCCTGCTCAATGCCCTGGCCGGTCGCGAGGCGGCCATCGTTACCGCCATCGAAGGCACCACCCGGGATGTCCTGCGCGAACATATTCACATCGATGGCATGCCGCTGCACATCATCGACACCGCGGGCCTGCGGGACAGCCCGGACGAGGTTGAGCAGATCGGTATTGCCCGGGCCTGGGATGAAATTGCCCAGGCCGACCGGATCCTGCTGATGGTGGACGCTACGACCACCGATCAGACCGAACCCCACGAGATCTGGCCGGATTTTATCGACCGCCTACCCGCCAATGCGCCCGTTAGCGTGGTGCGGAACAAGGTCGACCTGTCCTCGGAAACCGTGGGCTTTACCGACACCGACGGCAGTAGTGCGCCGGTGATCCGACTGGCGGCAAAATCCTCCGACGGCCTCGAGGTACTGAGGGATCATCTTAAGCAATGCATGGGGTTTGCCAGCACCACCGAGGGTGGCTTCCTGGCCCGGCGCCGGCACCTGGATGCCCTGGAGCGGGCGCGCGAAAATCTGTTGCAGGGCCAGGGTCAGCTGGAAGGTTACGGCGCTGGCGAACTGCTCGCGGAAGACCTGCGCGCGGCTCAGGATGCCCTGGGGGAAATCACCGGGCACCTGAGTCCGGACGAACTGCTGGGTAAGATCTTCTCCAGTTTCTGCATTGGTAAATAACAGCGGATTGCCGGCATGCTGGCGATCGGCTCATTTTTGTTTCAGCCCCGTTACCAATTGATACGTTTTTATCTCCCAATCCGGGAACGCGCAGCGGTAATCTAGCGTTCTAATTACGGAATTTACTTATTGAGTACATTAGGGAGTAAAGGCGTGATCAAACTAGTAACAGGCTTTGCCACGGTAGCGCTGGCGCTGATGGCGTCGACAACCACGGTGCAGGCAGACGAACGGCTCTACCTCTACACCGAGAACTTTCCCCCGTACAACATGAGTGCTTCCGGGCGGGCGTTTGAGCATGGTCAGGAGGATATCGACGGCCTGTGCACCGAGTTGGTGGTGGCGGCGCTGAAACAGACCAATCTCGATTACCGCATCAAGCTCCGCAACTGGGATTACGGCTACAACCGCGCTCTGAGCAAGGAAAACCACGGAATTTTCTGTACCACCTACACCGAAGAGCGTGCCCCCCTGTTCAAATGGGTCGGGCCACTGACTGACAACCTGTGGACAGTATTCGCACCACCAGGATCGGACTTCCAGATGGATGAGCTCTCAGACGCCAAAGGCATGGTGTTTGGCGGTTACCGCAACGACGTCAAGTCGGAATACCTGATCAAGAAAGGCTACGAAGTGTCGGCGCTGGACAGCGATGACCTGAACCCGAAGCGGCTGGAACTGGGCCAGATCGATCTCTGGCTGGCTGACCGCCTGGGCGGTCCTTATGTGGCGTCACAGCAAAACGTGGAAGGCCTGGTACCGGTGTTTTCGTTCAACGACACCCAGCTGTTTCTGGCCCTGAACCTGGAGACGTCGGATAAGATAGTTGCCGAACTGCAAAGCGGCCTGGCAGCCATTCGAGAGTCCGGTATGTTCGAGGCGATTGAGACCAAATACGGCCTTTGACCGAAAGCTACGACCCGCTCTGGCGCGGGGGCCAGTAAGTAAGGCCCCCGTCCTTCCCGCCTGAGCCGGGTTTAACCAGTGCGGCCAAAGCTTCGGTCGGACCGCGCTTCCAGCGCCTCGGTGTCACTGCGGTTTCCAAGAAAATCAGGCCGTGGCTTGTTGCCACAGAAAGGCTGCGACAGCAGGTTTTCCACACTGTTGTAAACGAAGAACAGATTGCTGCGCGGCCAGGGCGACATGTTGGCATTGGACGCGTGTAGAGTGTTGCACTCAAAGATGATCAGGGAGCCTGCCGGCCCGGTCGGGGCCTTTATCCCATGCTCATCCACGATGCGCCTCAGATCCTGAGCATTGGGTACGCCCAACTCCTGTTTTTTAAGCGACGACTGGTAATTGTCTTCCGGAGTTCGGCCAACACAGGGTATAAACGTCTTGTGGGAGCCGGGTACCAACATCAGCGGTCCGTTGAATGGCGTATTGTCGGTCAGGGCGATGGAAAAGCTGACGGCACGCATTCGCGGCATACCATCCTCGGCGTGCCAGGTTTCGAAGTCGGAGTGCCAGTCGAAGCCCTTGCCGTGAAAACCCGGTTTGAAATTGATCCGGGACTGGTGAATATAGGCGTCGCTGCCCAGCAGTTGATGCACCATATCCAGGATTTTCGGATCCCGGGTCAGGCGGTCGAAGCGTTCCGACAGCTGGTGAATGCCGAAAATGGAACGGATTTCCTGTTTGCCCGGTTCGGTAATGGTGCCTTCTGATCGCAGCACACTGTCGTTTCGTTCGTAGGCGCGTAGATCGTCACGGAAGCGGCGCACGGTGTCCGTATCCAGGAAGTTATCGAACACCAGAAAGCCATCGCGCTCATATTGAGCCAGTTCGTTTTCAGTCAACGGGCCCCGGTTACGATCCGCTCCTTGGCTGTAGACCACCGGATCGAGCCGATCGAAGGGCGGAATGGGGCGCTCAAGGCGCGTGGGATAAAAGTCGTCAGAACGAGTCTCCATATTCGAACCTCCTTCTTTTATGTTCGTAGTGGTTAGTGCTCACCTTACGTGTTGAAAAATTGCTGGATTAAGTTCGTACAGGGTAGTTAGGGATGCCCTAACGGCAATTCAAGCCGACAAAATCCCGGATCAGTCCGGAATTTTGTCAACCGGCCTATCAGCCGACAAAAGCCATGTGCTCGTCCTCGAGCTGCATCAGGTTGCGGGTCGGGC